>Ga0265293_10002886_pt1 | contig 33168 bp, 27 predicted proteins | sample Munlanlewell138R_FD_192505 | JGI IMG/M metagenome (GOLD analysis project Ga0265293, IMG submission 192505) | Leachate microbial communities from a municipal landfill in Southern Ontario, Canada - Leachate well 138R | ecosystem: Engineered > Solid waste > Landfill > Unclassified | place: Canada... | reverse complement strand
GCAGGACACCGTTGGTCCCCAGACCTACACGCCGGGAGAAAAGATCCCCGCGGAGCTCGAAGCGCTGATGGTAAAATAACAAGTGAGATTAAAAGGGGCCCCGGCACGAGCCGGGGCCCCTTTTTCATCGGATCAGTCGACCCCGATCATCACGTTGGAAGCCTTGATCACGGCGTAGACTTCCTTCCCCGGTTTGAGGTCCAACTTTTCCGCGGATTCCCTGGAGATCATGGAGACCACCTCGCCGCCGCCGGGAAGTTCCACGATGACCTCGGTGTTCACTGCGCCGGTCTTGACCTCCTTCACCTTGCCCTTGAGGGCATTGCGGGCGCTCAGTTTCATGATTCTCACCTCCGTTGAAATACCCATAGGGAGTTTATCTTTTATTCTCACTTAAATCCTATCACAGCGTTGTCCCAGCATCAAGCCCTTTTCCCTCCAGGTCATTTTCGGTTCTTCCCCAGGTTTTCAAAGGCCCACGCCGCAGCAAGGCCCGCAACAAATCCCGCCGCCATGTTCAGATAGACGGAAAAACCGACGGTGACGGCCACGACGGTCCAATCCCTTGAAGTGCGCACCGACGCTGCGAATTTCGCCATTTCGACGCCGACCATGATCATCATCGCTCCCACTATGGCCATCGGGAAGGACCTGAAGATGGAAGCGATGTGGCCGGCGAGGAAAAGCCCCAGCAATACCTCGAGGATGCCCTCCATCACGTTCGCCCCCCCGGTACGGGCGCCGTAGTAGTACTGGCCGGCCAGGCCGCCGGCCCCGTGGCAGAGGGGGATGCCACCCATGAAGGGACCCAGGAGGTTCATGAAGCCCATGTTCAGTGAAAGCTGCCTGACCGAAACGAAGCGGTCGGGCCAGTACCGGTTTATCAACGCCGAAGTGGCGATCACGGCATTGGCAGCCGTCAGGGGTACCTGGGAGAAGCCGCCGTCCCTAATGGCCGGCCACAGTAGTTCGAGACGGAGCGTCCGAAAGGGCGGCAGGGAGAAGGAGATCGACTGGATCTGGGACAGGTCCCCCTTAAAAGCCATCAGCAGGATCCCGCCGGCGACGAGGACCAGCGATGCCGGGGCATAACGGTTGTCCCTGAGGACCAGGATGATCATTATTGAGACGGCCGCCAGGACCCAGGCGCCGCCGACCATGCGGAAGCCCTGTATGGCCAGGAGTAGGCCCAGGGAGAGCTGGATCCCCCGGATGACCGCCTGGGGGGTCCGGGAGCCGATCCACGTTATGGCTCCGGAAAAACCCAAAAGTATCCAGGTAATCCCCATGGCGAGGCCCGAAACGAAAACCAGGTCGGGACTCCATGCCTGGGCAATGGCCATGACGGCCAGAACCTTCATGGGTTCAATGGGCATCGGCAGCCTATAGACGACCCCGGTCACGATGTTGGCAAGGCCCATGAACACCAGCATGCCGGCGGGGTCGACGCCGCAGACGGTGATATACCCCACGGCGAGGGGCAGCAGGGTCCCCAGGTCGCCCAGGGAGCCTCCCAGCTCCCGGAGGCTGAATTCGAAGGAGCCTATTTTGGCCATGATCCCTTCCTCAAAAAAAGATGGTATTCTCAAGCCGCGGTCCCCGGCGTGGGGCACGGCTTTGATTTACAGGATAAAGTCCCTGCCTTATGCGGTGACTTTATCCTGCTATTTCAAGGTTTTACCATCGGTCGGCGAGGACCGGCAGGGTCGATCCTCCCGCGGGCATCACGATGATCTTCGCCCCGGGCCCCGTCATCGCGAGAGCCTTTTCGACGGCCTTTTCCAGGTTTTCCACCGGTTCCACGAAGAAGGAACGAACCACTTCGTCCTCGAGGTCCGAGACCAGGAAGATCGATGCTTTCTCCAGGGCCAGGGCGATGGCTGCCGCCTTGTGACCGCCGAGCTGGAAGCCGTTCTTCACGCGTTCGATAAGGTCTTCCGGTTTTCGGGCCTCCTTTATCCAGTCGGAGAATGTCCTGGAACCCAACCCTTCCCCGCAGGAAGCCACCCATATCACCACCCCGCCGCTCCTCGCGGCGCAGACGGCGTTATCCAGGGCTTTCTGGGCCTGGTAGACGTTGATGTCCTTGGGAAAGCCGCCGGCGGAGACGATCACGATGTCCGCCCGATCCCCGATGGGGATCTTGCCCAGGGCGTCGAGGCTTTGGCAGCCGGCCCTGTAGGCCTCGATGTAGTCGCCGGCCACGGCGTGGATGATCCGTTTGTCCTGGTCGAGTATCACGTTGAAGGTGAAATCGATCCTTATAAAGCGTCCAATTTCCTCGAGATCATCCCGGACAGGGTTTCCCTTGTTGTTGCCCGTCCTCGACCCTTCCTCGAGCATCATGCGGTGGTTCGCCTGGATGGCCTCGATCGTCGAAACGCCGGGGAAGATAGCCTTGGCCCCGCCGCTGTAACCGGCGAAGTAATGGAACTCGATATTTCCTACGCAGATCCGGCGGTCGACTTCCACCACGGGTCGGAATATATCGACGGGGGTCCCGGAGGCCGTAGTCCCCAGGTTGACGCAGTCGGAGGGGTCATGGTCGATGCAGCGATAACCTTCAAAAATTTCGTCGCCGACGAGATACCTCATTTCTTCCTCGGTGTGGGGACGATGGCTCCCGAGGGCGAAGATGATCGTGATGTCCGAGTCGGCTATGCCGGCTTCCCGAAGTTTTTCCAGGAGGGGAGGGAGCACTTCCTTCGACGGACAGGGCCTCGTGATATCGCTGGTCAGCACCGCCACCTTTTCACCGGGTTTGATTATTTCCTTCAGGGTTGGACTGCCAATGGGGTTCCCGAGGGCCTGTTCCATGATCTCTTCGGCTGTCCCTTCCAGAAGGGCGTGACGGGGCTCCAGGATCTCCAGTATGTTCTCATCGGGGACATCGCATTCAAGGGTCTTCTTCCCAAAAGGCAGGTGAAGTCTCATATCCTATTCCTCCCGAAGAAAAACATGGGCCTCATCCGCGGCTGGAAGGGCCGGACAGAAAAGCGATATTCCGTCGTTTTTCGATATGATACCTTCGAGGCGACAATCACGCATCAACGGAATGGCAAGGGGAGCAATAAGCCGTCAAGGACGGGAGATGGCTACATGGTCCTTGACCTTTCGGCGCCGGCGAGCCCTCCCTCGTTTTCGTCCATGGGCGGCGCTGCAGTGCTCGCTACCGGAGCGTCCAGGCAACCCTTTTCTCGATGAAACACCGCCTTATCATCCTGGACCTGGCGGGCCAGGGGCCTTCGGGCCTGGGACGTTCCAGGTACACCATGGGATCCTTCGGGGAAGAAACGATGGCGGTGGTCGAGGCAGCCAGCCTATTCAGAGAAGTCCGTCCCCCGTGGTCAGTGTCAACGCCGAAACCCGGCCCGAGGAGTTCAACGAGACCCTGCTAAAGGCCCTGGAGATCATCCTGTGGAGGCCGGTAAGTAGTCAGGAGAGGACCGCTTCCAGGAAACCGGCCGCGCTGGAGAGCATGAAACTCCTCTCGCGGGATTGGATGTCGGCGGGGAGCTTCGGAAATTCTTCAAGCCAGGGGTCTCGGTCGATCAGGAAGGCCAGCAGTTCGTCCATGTCCACCCCGGCGACGTTGATGGGTCCCCTTTCGCCGAGGTACTCCATGAACAGTTTTTTCCACAGTTGGATCTGTTGGGCCGCCTCTTCCAACATCCGCCGCGCATGCCTAGTGTGCCCGAAGTGGGCGTAGCAGAGCAGGGACGCGTCCCCGCCCTTGAGTTTTTCTATGGATTGCAGGGCCCTGTCGATGTAGAACCGGGGCGGAGAGGCCGGCCGCAGCATGTACCTGTCGGGTCCGGCTCCAGGGACGAGACGGTCGATGCGGGTGAAGGTGCTCGCCGCCTCGCCGGCGAAAAGGACCGGGCCGGCCGGAGTTTCATAGAAAAAGGAGCGATGGTGGGAAGCGTGCCCCGGAGTATCGATGGCGATGATCCCGGGGATTTGGTCTCCTTCGGGGATAAAGCGGTACCCGTCAACCGGCGCGGGCTCTCCGTAGGCCGGTGCCATTTCGGGTATGACCCTCAGGCTGCTTTTCCAGAGCCTTTCGGGGTTGACCAGGTGGGGTTTCCCCTTCGGGTGGACCGCTACCTCGGCGGAAGGGAAGGCTTCAAGCAGTGATGCCAAGCCACCGGAGTGATCCAGGTGGATATGGGTCAGCAAGATATAGTCCAGCCTATTCACACCCAGGTCCAGAAGGTCTTCGACCAAGAGAGGGGCCGTCGAGGCCGGTCCCACGTCCACGACGATATTCCGATTCCTAGCCTCGTCCCTGACCAGCCAGATCCCGAAGAAGTCATGGTAACCCTCTATGGCAAGGGGCAGGTCAATGAGGGTGATGTTTACGCCCGGCGCGATTTCAATGTTCTGAAGGATCATCACTTTTCACCTCTAGGATGGATCGGAATTTCGGTGATTATGCCACGAGCCCGCAACATTATCCAAAAGAATTGACCTTTTAACAACCTTTCCTCGTTACGTGTGGGCGACCCATGTCTCCTGTCTCCCGCTTTTCCGTCGTAACGCGCCGCCGATAGGGCGGAAAAGACGAGAGCCGACAAACTCATGTTAAAATGCTATAATGCCCTGGTTTACGGAGAATGTTCCACCTAGAGGACTTTTTTGGCCCCCACTGCGGGAGGGCGGTCAATATCCGCTTTTCACCCGGGACGGTGGAGGTATGCCCGATACTTGCGCCAGGCGCATCATTAGAACGGGCCGAGGAGGGGGAGGCCAACTGAGAAGAGACGCTTTCAACAGTCCGGCATCGTCGGCCCTGCCGCTTGCGGCGGCTCTTTTGATTTTAACCCTGATCTGTTCTCCTGCGGCGGCCCAAACCAGGACCGTGACGGTGAGCACCTCTTACAAAAGCCTTCTTTCCACGCCCGAACAGACGGGGATGCTTGACCTCCTGGTCAAGGAAGCCTTCAAAAGGATAGGCCTGGAGGCGGAAGTCGTCTTCAACCCCACGGGAAGATCCCTCGAGGACGTCAACGAGGGGCTTTTCGACGTCGAGATCAACAGGATCAAAGGTATGGAAAAGGAGTACCCTAACCTAGTCATGGTACCTGAGCACAACATGGTGATGCGTTTCGTGGCCTTTTCGAAAGAAGACCTGCCCATCGACGGGTGGGACAGCCTCCGTGGCCTGAGGATAGGCGTTGTCAAGGGCTGGAGGATCCTCGAGGAGAACACCCGCGGTTTCCCCGACGTCACCCTGGTCCCCACCGAGACCGAACTGTTCAATATGCTCGACAGGGACCGCATCGACGTCGCCCTCTACGACGAATTGACGGGCTACGAGCAGATCAGCCTCAGGCGCTTCAAGGGCATGCGCCACCTGGAGCCGCCCTTGGCCGGCAGGGAGATGCACCTCTACCTGCATGCGAGGATCAGGGACCTGGTTGAGCCTCTCTCCGAAGCCCTTGGGAGCATGAAGGAAGACGGTACCTACGACAGGATCGTCAGGCAGGCGACATCCCACCTCGTGATTGACTCTGGCGGCAAGGATTGGCCGCAAGGATTCGGAAGGTGAAGATGAGGAACTGGCGAAGATCCAGCACCTGGAAACTTTTCCTTTATTTTTTTATCGGTTTCGTGCTCCTTTCGGTGGTCGTGACGGTCTTCCTCCACCAATTCATTAAAAGGTTCGAATCGGATCACCTCGAGCGAAGCATCGCGCGCGTGGAGGAGGTCTACCTGCCCTTCCTGGTACCCGCCCTCTGGATAACCGATTATGAATCCCTCCAGGGCCAGATCGAGGGAATCGTTCACTTCGACTACATCGACAGGGTCGAGGTCCAGGATGATCGGGGGAAGCTCTTCGCCGCCGGCTCCGAACTGCACCCCTCCCTGGAAGTGATCACCCGCGACCTCGTCTATGTCAACCGTGGTCAATCCCAGGATATCGGATCTGTTTCGCTCTTCATCAACAGGAACGAGCTCGCCGCCCGGGTCTTTGAACGGGTCCGGATCCTGTTTTTCCTCCAACTGCTGATGTCGGTGGTCCTCTCGTCCATCATCGCCGGGGCCTACCACAGGGTGATCGGCAGACAATTGTTCCGTCTCGCCGAATTCATCAAGGGCGACGACCCAGCCAGCCTGGCGAAAAAGTTCAACCTTGAACGGCCCTCCCGGCAGCCCGCAGAACTTCGGTTCCTGGTGAACCATATCAACAAGACCAGGGGCAGAATGGAGAGCCATATCACCGAGATCCAGGAGTGGCGGAACCTGCTCGAGTACATCGTAAGGCACGATCCCAACGCCATCTTCGTCCTCGACAGGGACATGAGATTCATCTTTGTCAGCGAAAGGTACCTGAAAAATAACCAACTCGAGAGGGACCAGGTGGTGGGGAGGACCTTTGATGAAATCTCTCCCGCCCTTTACGAGAGGTGGTACATGGTCCACCGACATGCCCTGGAGGGAGAAATTCTGGGTTCCGAGCAGGATCAGCTCCTTCGCCCCGACGGAAGCCTGGATATCATCCGCTGGTGGTGCCGGCCATGGTATGAACCCGACGCCTCCATCGGCGGCACCGTTTTCTACTCGGAGACAATCACCGATAGAAAACGCATGGAACGCTCCCTCTTCCTGGAAAAGGAACTCTTCAGGACCACCCTGTTTTCCGTCGGCGACGGCGTCATATCGACCGATAGTGAGGGTAAGGTTCTCCTGATGAATCGTGTAGCCGAGAGGCTCACCGGCTGGAAAGCGGAGGAGGCCAGCGGTAAGGATTTCGGGTTGGTCTTCCATATCATCGACGAATCCACCGGTGAGAGGGCCCTGGACCCCGTCCGGCAGGTCCTGGAGGAGGGCGATCCGGTCGAACTCGTCGAAGATAGCACGCTGGTCTCCAAGGGGGGTTTGAAGGTCCCGATCGAGGACAGCGCGGCCCCCATACGGGACCGCGACGGCAAGACGACCGGAGTGGTAGTGGTCTTCAGGGATAGCACCGAGAAGAGACAGAGGCAGAGGGAGATAGAATACCTGAGCTATCATGACCAGCTCACCGGGCTTTACAATCGCCGTTTCTTCGATGAAGAACTGAGGCGGCTCGATGTGCCGCGCAACCTTCCCTTGTCTTTCATCATGGCGGACCTGAACGGACTCAAGCTCTTCAACGATGCCTTCGGTCATGCAGCGGGCGATGAAAAACTCAGGAAGGTGGCCAAGGTGCTCAAAGAGAAGTGCCGTGCCGACGATATCATCGCCAGAGTTGGCGGCGACGAGTTCACCATCTTGCTGCCCCTTACCAGCCGGGATGACCTGGAACCTCTCATGGCCAGGATTACCGACGCCGTGTCCAGTGAGAGGGTGGAGAATCTTCCCCTATCGCTCTCCCTCGGCGGGGCGACCAAGACTGATCCCTTCGAAAGTGCCGAGAAGGTTCTGCACAGCGCGGAGGACCAGATGTACCGGCGCAAAATTTACGACAAGGGCGACTACCACCGTGGATTGGTGAAGTTGATACTGGAGGCTCTCTACTCGAGGTCGCCCGCTGAAGAGGCCCATTCGAAGAACGTGGGTGCCCTGAGCGAGGCCATTGCCCAGGAGATGGGGCTGGGGCAGCCGATGATAGACAGGCTGGTGGCCGCCGCGGTCATGCATGATATCGGCAAGATCGCCGTAAGGAGCGAAATCCTGGAAAAGGAGGGGCCCCTGGACGAAGCGAAGTGGGAAGAGATCAAAAGGCATCCCGACGTCGGGTACAGTATCCTGGGCTCTGCCAATGAATTCAATGTCCTGGCCGAGATAGTCCTTGCCCACCATGAACGCTGGGACGGGAAGGGATACCCCAGAGGGTTGATGGGTGAGGAAACCCCCCTCCTGTCAAGGATAATCGGCGTTGCCGAAGCCTATGACGCCATGGTATCGGAAAGGTCCTACAGGAAGGCCCTGGACAGGGAAGAGGCCATAGCGGAGCTCAAGCGCTGTGCCGGGACCCAGTTCGACCCCGCCGTGGTCGAAGTGCTGGTTGAGAGGGTCCTGGCCAGGGGGTTTCTTTTCTGAAGGATCATTTCCCGGTCTTCAGTCCTTCACGGGGGACGTGATGGCAGCCAGGTAAAGGGGCAATAGACGGCGGAAGTCCCCGGGGTCCACGCCGGTGATCCTCCGTATCTTCTCGAGGCGGTAAAGCAGGGTGTTCCTGTGGACCTTCAGGCATTTCCCCGCCCGGGAAAGGCTGAAGCCCGACTCGCACCAGCACCGGATCGTATCGCAGAGATCCTTCATATCCTTTCGCCCCCTCAAAGGCTCTAGGGCCGCTCCTAGGAAGCGTCTCCGCCTCCTCTCGTCAACCGAGAGAAGATAATCCTCGGTCAGGAGGTCAGTGATCCTGTACAATCCCGGCCCATGACTTATGGACTTGCCTATCCCGAGGGCGCTATGAGCGTCCCTGAAAGCCTGTCCCAGTTGCGAGATATCCCGGGCGATTTCGCTCATCCCTATGCAGATCTTCACTCCTTGCCGCAGTAGGTTCTCCTGCAGTTCAAGGCATTTCTTCTCCGCCCTTGTCAAGGCCGCCTCTTCGTCGGTCGAGGCGCTCAACTGGCTCAGGATCACGGCTTTGTCCTCGCCCCAGAAGAGGGGAAGATCCCCATGGCCGCTGAATACTTCCCTTATCGTCGAAAGCAATTGTATTTTTACCGCCTGGATACGCATCTCCGCCTCTTCTGCCAGGGAGCCCGAGGCCTGTTTTTTTATCCTGTCGGTGACTTCCCCGAAGTGGTAAAGGTCCACCAGCATGACCAGGCGTGGGACATCAAAATCGAAACCCAGCTCAGTCAACTTTTTATGGAGCAAGAAGGGGTCACCCCTGTCGAAATCGAATTCCGCCACTTCCTGGAGGAAGCCCTGGAGGGTCCTTTCCTTGAGGAAGGTGGTCTGCATGTAGGCCTTTTCCCGGAGGAAGATCTCCAGTTGCCGTTTCACCAAGCGGCCCCAGACGGTAACCTCGTCGGGATCGCCCGGAATCCCGAGCGTCCCGATCACTTTGCCCGAGAGTTCAATGGGGAGGGTGATGCCCGGCTTGACACCTATCATCTTGCCGGCCACGTCCTCATCGTGGCTCCTGGGCTCACCGGTCTTTATCACTTCCAGCGAAGCTTCGTGGAGCGTCGATAGGCGGGAAGGCTCGTCGGAGCCTATGACGATGCCGTTTTCATCGGTAATTATCAGGTTCCTTCCTATCAGGGCGCCCGTCGATTTGGCGAACTCGATGGCCAGGTTCAAAAGCACGGTTTTCCCCTCCTTTTAAGCTCCTTTCCACTCCGGAAGTGGGTAGAGCCTCATTCTGCGTTTTGTGTAAAATATACAGGATGCGGTGCCATCTATAGATTTGTTTAATAGATATTATGTGAAAAAATACCCAAATAAATCGTTTTAAGAGCCCTGGTTAGTGGGGTTTTTTTATCAACAAACATTTTCGCGCCAGGAATTCGATTCTGACGAAGCATATCATTTTTGTGCAAAAAGTCCAAAAATAATGACCGAGAAGAAAAAGTTTCGTGCTGATCGTACATTGTTTAATAAACGTGGGTTGGATAAAGTGAAAGGCAACGCTTTTTTCAAGAATCCAGAAAATGAAAAGGGGTGCGGCTATGGATTATGAAACCTTCTTGGGTAAGGTACCGGGGCACCTTAAAAATCCTGCCGAGTTCAGAACGGCTGGTGTAAAGGGCAAGGGGAAGCTCGCGGTTGGTTTCGGACTGATCAAGACCCTCGGCGAAGAGGCGGCGAAATTAGGCTCGGGCAAAGCGCTGCTCGTGACGGATAAGAACATGGTCAACCTTGGAATCCACCGGTTCGCCATCGACCCCCTCGAAAAAGCGGGTTTTTCCGTGCAGATTTTCGATGAGGTCGAGCCCGAACCTCACGTCGAGACCTGCCAGGAGGTACAGGATCTTACGAGAAAAGAGGGTTTCTCCGTCGTGATCGGCCTTGGCGGGGGAAGCCCCATGGATGTCGCGAAGGCTGCCGCCCTTGCCCCGGGCAACCCCAGGGAAATGATCGATTACATGACCGGTACCCCCCTGGAAGGCGAAGGCCTGCCCTGCATTTTGGTCCCCACCACTTCCGGTACGGGAAGCGAGGTCAGCCCCTACATCGTGACCAGCAAGGATGACAAGAAACTTTTCATAGGGAACCCGCTGGTCTTCGGGACCGTCGCCCTGGTGGACCCCCTGCTCACGGTCACCATGCCGCCCAAGGTAACGGCCTGTACCGGTCTCGACGCTCTCTCCCACGGCGTGGAGGGGATGATCGGGAAGACAAACCCTCTCACGGAGATGTTCACCCTGAAGTGCGTGGAGTACGTCTTCAAGTACCTCGAGAGGGCCGTAGCCGACGGTAATGATCTTGAAGCTCGCTACCACATGTCCTTCGCCTCCCTTTTCGGAATGATGTCCTACACCCAGGGCGGAGGCCTCTACGCCCACAGCATGTCCTACATCCTCACCATAGATTCCGGCGTACCCCACGGACTTGGGTGCGGCATGGTGCTGCCTTATACCTTCATGTTCAACCTCGACAATATTGCGCCGATCCTCGTGAAAATGGCCCCTCTCACGGGGTTGGACGCCTCGGGGAGCCCCAAAGAGGTGGGGCGGAAGGTCGCCGAGCGCTTCAAGAAGCTCGTGACCGATGTGGGTATACCCGCGAGCCTGAAGGAACTGGGCGTTCCCGAGAAGGACGTGGAACGCTTTGCCTCGGACATGGTAACCAAGTATTATCGCGTCAACAACCCAAGGCCGATGAGCGCCGAAGAAGGCCTGGCCCTTGTGAGGTCCCTGTGGGAAGGAAATCTCACGGAGATCAAGGAGTGATCCCATTGTTCGGATATCATGGTGTCATAGCACTGGTGAACCTGGCTTCCAGGAAGGTCGATAGTATAGAATTCGACGAGGATCTTGCGAGGAAATACATCGGTGGATCTGGAATCGGGACCTACCTGCTCGTGAAGTATGGTCTTCCCACCGTGGACCCGCTGGATCCGGGAAGCCCCCTGATCTACATGACCGGCCCCTTCATGGGTACCGGCATCCCCACCTCGGGAAGGCACCAGATACTCGCCAGGTCCCCTCTCACGGGAGGATTCGGCGAGGCGGACTGCGGGGGAAGCTTCGGCTTCCACCTGAAAAGAGCGGGCTTCGACGGTCTGGTGATAACCGGCCGATCCCCGAGTCCCGTGGTGTTGGTCGTCAAGGATGACGAGATCTCCTTTTATGACGGCGGCCACCTCTGGGGCAAGGACACCTTCGAGACGGAGGAGACCCTCTCCAGGGAGATGCCCTGGGGAATAGGCGTATCCTGCATCGGTCCCGCGGGAGAAAAATGCGTTTTCCTCGCCGGGATCCTCCACGACGGCGTTCATGCCCGCGCCGCCGGGAGGGGAGGCCTCGGGGCGGTAATGGGGTCTAAAAACCTGAAAGCGATCGTCGCCAAGGGAACCCGACTCCCGACAATAGCTGACCGCAAGGCACTCAACGAACTGATCATCGAATCGAACAGCAGGATGAAGGAAAAGGGTTCCGGCCTGAGACTTTACGGGACCGCCGGCGGAATGGAGAACGCGGAGAAGTTCGGCGACCTCCCCATCAGGAACTGGAAGCAGGGTTCCTGGCCCGAAGGCGCCAAGGCCATATCGGGTCAGGAGATGGCGAAAGAACTGCTCACCGGGGATTACGGCTGCATCGCGTGCCCTATCCGTTGCGGGAGAGAGGTAACCCTTGACGGATTGAAGATGGGAGGCCCGGAGTACGAATCCCTGGCAATGCTAGGCAGCGCTTGCCTCGTGGATGACCTGGAGAGCCTCACTAAGGCCAATGAACTCTGCAACCGCTACGGCCTGGATACCATATCGACGGGAGGCACCATAGCCTTCGCCATGGAAGTCTTCGAAAAGGGCATCCTCTCCAGGGAAGAGGCCGGCATGGAGATTCCCTGGGGTGATGCCGGCGTCTTGCTGGACCTGGTACACAAGATCGGCAGGAGCGAGGGTATCGGGGCCGTCCTCGGGATGGGGAGCAGAAAGGCCGCCGAAAAATTTGGCGAGGGCGCCGAGGCCTACGCTATTCATTCGAAGGGCCTGGAACTCCCGGCCCATGACCCCAGGTGCTTTAAGGGCCTGGCGTCGGGCTACGCCCTTTCGCCAAGGGGGGCCTGCCACCTTTCGAGTTTCACCTACCCCTGGGAGAGGTCGGCAACCTTCCCGGAATTCGGCTATGAAACGGTCCAGGACAGGAAGGCCGACGAAGGCAAGGGGATAATGACCGCCCGCTTCCAGGACCTGATGGCCGTGGCGGACTCTCTGAAGGTATGCAAGTTCTCCATCACCGTCGGGACCAGGGTCGAGGAATACGCCCGGTGGCTTTCCCTCGTGACCGGGTGGAACGTCACACCCGAAGAGCTCCTGGAGACCGGTGAGAGGATCTTCACCCTGAAGAGGCTCTACAACGTCGCCCTGGGCATGGGGAGGAAGGAGGACAGCCTGCCCGAGAGGATCCTGAAGCAGCCCAGGGGGACCGGCGAATCGGCTGATACATTGCCCGACCTGGAGAGTCAACTGGACGAGTACTACCAATTCCGGGGCTGGACAATGAAAGGTTTGCCCACCGACGAGACCCTGGAGAAGCTCGGCCTTGAAAGACTTTAAGGATGGATCATAACCGGACTCCCTCCTGTCGTGGAGGATAACCGAAAGCGTGAGAGGAGGAAACGTCGGACCAGTTTGGCGGGCAGTAGTCATAGGGATAGCAATGGCGAAATCGGATACTCAACAATTGAGAGGAGGAAAGGATTCATGTCCAAGAGAGTGAAACTGTCGGTGTCCCTTGTTGTTGCTGTTTGCATGGCGGTCTTCCTTGCGGGCGCCTGGTCGGCCCCGTCGGAAGCGAAAGCCGAGATTACGCTCAGGATGGCAGGGCAGAGCCCGGCCGACCACCAGTCCACGCTGGGCATGCAGAAAGTGTCCAAGTGGGTTGCGGAAGCCACCAACGGCCGCATCGATATCAAGACCTACCCCTCGAGCCAGCTCGGCGACTACACCCTCGTCTACGAGGAGCTCATTCGGGGAACCATCGACATGGCCCTCATTTCGATACCGAGCCAGTTCGACTCGAGGCTGGAGCTCATCTACGTTCCCTACCTCATGCGGGACTATAACGAAGCCGCTGAGGTCTTCAAGCAGGGCGGATGGCTCTTCAACAAGATGGCCGAGCTTCACGGGGAACTGGGAGTTTTGTTCCTGGGATTCAACGTCGAGGGCTTCGGCGGTTTCGGGCTGACCAAGGAGCCCAAGGAAGTGCTCAATCCCCTGGTCAAGAAGGACCTTCTCCTCAGGGTCCCCCCGATGGACACCTTCAAGATCGGCGCCGATGACATGGGCTACACCACCGTGTCCATCCCCTACGCCGAACTCTACACGGCCCTCCAGACGGGCATAGCCGAAGGGTGGACCGGCGGAGCTCCGCCGCACTCCTACCAGGGTTTCCGCGACGTGCTCAAGTACTACTACCAGATCAACAACTTCGTCGAGACCGAGTCCTACCTCATGAGCAAGGTGACCTGGAACAAACTCAGCGAAGAGGACAGGAAGATCATCGCTGACGCATGTGCCAGGGCCGCCAGGGAGAGTATCGAGATCTCCGAGAAGGAAGACAGGGAGTTCTTCGACAAACTCCAGGACTACGGTGTGAAGAGCTTCTGGTACACTGCCGAGGACGTCAAGGACCTCGCCGCTCATGCCCGGAAAGTTACCTGGCCTAAACTTGAGAAGCGCCTCACGAAGGAACTCATCGACGAAATGATGGAGGCCTACAACGTAAAATAGCTTAGCCGTCGAGCTTTCATCGAAGGCCGGCTATCGACCGGTGCGGTCTTCCCCCACAGGTGTGCGCCGGGGGGAGGCCGCACCGGAACCTTGAAGACCTGCTTCCTTCGAGGAGGCAGATAGGAGGTATAACGTGACGGGAACATGTGGTTACGAGGAACCTCATCCTGTAAGGATCCATAATGTTCTCTGGGAGTTTCTGCTTAAATTCCAGAGATTCGTCCTGATCGTGAGCAGCCTTTTTGTAGTGGCCTCCATAGTGCTCACCGTCATCCTCAGGTATATTTTCAAGACCGATCTTTACGGCCTCGAGGAGATAGTGGTGATTTTCGCCTTTTGGCTCTACTTCATGGGGGGTTCCTACGGCAGTTACACCGGGACCCACATTACGGCGGACCTTGTTTCGGTCTTTTTTCCCGAGGGCAAGCTGAAGTCTTCAGTCATCGCGTTCAGTTCGACCATCACATTCCTGTTCAGCCTGCTTTTCTCCTGGTGGGGTCTCGACTTCTTCATGTTCGGCATAAAGATGAGCGCCCGGACCCCGGTCTGGAGGATCCCCATGGTGGTCTCCTACACGGCGGTCTTTCTCGGGATGGTTTTGATGACCTTCTACTTTTTCCTTGCCTTTCTGGAAGACATTAAAAAGTTGCGGAGCCACTTCGGACAGGGAACCCCTCAGGCCGAAGGAAACCGCTGAGAGGAGTTCATCCCATGGTTCTATTTTCGCTAGTCCTGCTCGTCATAACCTTGATCATCGGAGTCCCCGTCCCCTTCGCCTTTCTCGTCGCCACCACCCTCCTGGTCATCACCGGCGGATACTCGCCCAGCTTCCTTTTGCCCTACGGCTTCAGCAAGATGAGCACCATCGTCCTCTTGGCCATACCGCTTTTCATCATGGCGGGGGGGATCATGGAGAGGGGCAACATCGGCGACAAGCTGGTGGACCTGGTGGACCTCTTCGTGGGCAGGATCAAGGGGGGTCTCGGTGTCGTCGCGGTGGTATCCTGCGCCGTCTTCGGCTCCATAACGGGCAGCGCCTGCGCGACCCTTTCGTGCATAGGCTCCATCATGTTCCCCAGGCTGGAAAAGGCCGGCTACCCCAGGGGCCACTCGGCGGCCCTCCTGGCCAACGCCTCGGTCCTGGGTATGCTGATCCCGCCCAGCGCCATCATGATTCTCTACTCCTGGGTGGGCAACCAGTCGGTCCTGGCGAGTTTCCTCTCCTCGGTGGTCCCGGGGATAATACTCACCATACTGCTCTCGGTGGTCAACATGTTCCTTCTGCGCCATAACGAAGACCTCGTCCTTGCCGCCCCCATTTCATCCCGGGAAAAGTGGAGCCTCTTCCGGGTCCGGGGTAAACGGGCCGTCCCCGCCCTGGTCATGCCGGTGCTGGTGCTGGGCGGGATCTACGGCGGGATCATGACGCCGACGGAAGCGGCGGCCGTGGCGGCCGTCTACTCCATACCGGTGGGGTTCTGGATCTACAAGGGTCTCACCCGTAAGGACTTCTTCGAGGTCCTGGTCGAGTCGGGCACGACGACGGGCGTGATCATGGTCATGCTCTACGCTGTCATGATACTCAGCCGCCTTTACATAATGGAGGACCTCCCCACCCAGATCCTGAACCTGCTGATGGCCGTGAGCACCAACCGGTACGCCATACTCTTCATGATAAATATTTTCATGATAATCATCGGCATGATCATGGATGACGTGAGCGCCGTGCTTCTTTCCACGCCGATACTGCTCCCCATCATCCTCAAGCTGGGCTTCAGCCCCGTCCACTTTGCCGCCATCGTAGGCGTGAACCTCGGCATGGGCAACATCACACCGCCCGCGGCCCCGCTCCTTTACCTGGGCGGCAGGGTCGGCAACGCGCCGATAAACGAGATGCTGATGCCCACGGTCTGGATGCTCCTCTTCGGCTGGCTGCCGACGCTGGCGCTTACGACCTATGTTCCCGGCCTGGCCACCTTCCTGCCCAACCTGATACTGGGGGTCAGGTAGGTGAGGAAGGATCTATTGGAGGAAGTACTCAAGAGGCATGTCTTCGTCACGGTGGGGTGCACTGATCCCGTGGCCATTGCCCTGGCGGCTTCCAGGGCCTACCGGGAGGTTCCGGGGAGGGTCCGTTCCGTCACCGTCACGATGGACAGGAATATCTACAAGGACGCCTTTTCGGTGGGTATCCCGGGTGTGCTCCAAAGCGGCATCGACCTTGCCGTAGCGCTGGGCATTCTCTATGGCGACCCCGAAAAGGATCTGCGGCTCCTTGAAAAGGTCGAACCTTCCCACCTCGAGCCGGCCAGGGATTTCCTGAAGGAATGCCCCGTCACGTTCAAGGTGGCCGAGAATGTCAAGGGCATCTATGTCCTGGCCGAGGTGGAGACCGACGCGGGTTCGGCCACGGCCCTGCTGCGTCACGCCCACGACGGCCTCGTAAAGGTCACCAGGAACGGGGAGGAGGTCTTTTCACTTCCCGAAGAGGTCGGTCCCGAGGGGGGCAACCTCCTGAAAGAGATCGGCTCCTTGAACCTGGAAGAAATGGTGGCCCTCGTCAAGGCGGCCCCCCTGGAAAACCTCCTGTTCCTCAAGGAAGGCGTAAAGATGAACAAGGAGGCCGCCCAGGCCGGGGGATCCTCTCCTTTGGGCCTGGGCCTGGGCTATCGACTTCTCGAGCTCCGGAGCTCCGGCCTTCTCTGCGATGACATTGAAAATGACCTGCGGCAGCAGGTGGCCGCCGCTGCCGACGCGCGGATGTCCGGCCTGAACGTCCCCATCTACGGCATTTTCGGAAGCGGCAACCATGGCATCACCTTCTTCCTGACCGCGGGCACCGTGGCAGAACACCTCGGTTCGACCGACGAGGAGCTGGTCAGGGCCCTTGCCCTGGGCTTGCTGGTGGTGGGCCTGATCAAGTCCAACACGGGCATCCTGACGCCCCATTGCGGTTGTTCCGTCGCGGCCGGGGCGGGAGCCGCAGCGGCCATAGTCCATCTTCACGGGGGAGGGGTGAGCGAGATGGAAGCCGCGGTGCACCTGCTGCTGGCGGATATTACCGGCATGCTCTGCGACGGCGCCAAGTTCGGCTGCTCCCTGAAGATGGCCACCTCTTCCGGGGTCGCCTACCAGTCGGCCCTGCTGGCCATGAGAGGGGCGACGGTCCCGGAGAAGAACGGCCTGGTGGGGAAATGCCTGGAAGAGACCATGAGAAACCTCAGGGTCATCACCGATCCGGGGATGGCAGGTGTGGACCGGGCCGTCCTCGAGATCCTGATGAGCGGTGACGTTAACGGTGATTGTTGAGAGGAGCGAGCTTTCAATATGCCTGGAGAAAGCGAAAGGAAACGGGTTGAAGAACACCTCGAAATAGGAAAGGAGATTCTTTACCTGACCCGGGAAGAGGCGAAAAATATCGGCCTTTCCGACGGCCAGATCCTGGCCCTCACCGAGAAAGCCCTGGCGGCTCACGGTAACAAAAGGACAGAGATGCCGGCCAAGATCGGCCTGCACCCGTTAAAGGACACCCTCATGCACGCCATGCCCGCCTACCTGCCGGACCATTTCGCCTGCGGGATAAAGTGGGCCTCCTGTTTCCCGGCCAACCGGGAACGCTTCGGGCTGACCCAGACCTCCGGCCTCCTTATCTATAACGATCCCGAGAGCGGATGGCCCCTGGCCGTGATGGACGCCGTATGGATCACCGAAAAAAGGACCCCCGCGGTGACATCGGTTGCCGCGAAACACCTGGCGCCGGCGGAAGCCGCGACCTTCGGGATGATAGGCTGCGGCGTCCAGGGAAGAGCCCATGTGGGGATGATCGAAAACGTCCTGGTGAACCTGGAGACGATCTTCGTCTACGACCTCTTCGAGGAGGCCGCCCTTAACCTGGTTCGTGACCTGCAGCCAAAAGTGAAGGCGAGGATAGTAAAGGCAGGTTCCATAGAGGAAGTGGTCAAATCCTCCCAGGTCGTGGCGTCGGCCACGGTGATCACAGCTCAGCCCAGGCCCCGGATCAGGGACAACTGGGTAAGGAAAGGCCAGACGATCCTCATGTGCGATATGCACTCCCTTTACGAGGACCCCACCATGAAGAGGGCCGATAAGTACCTTGTGGACAGCATAGAGGAGCATGAACTCTTCGAGGGCTATGGCTATTACCCCGACGGGCTCCCCGGGATATATGCCGAGACCGGCGAAGTGGCCGCCGGCCTTAAAAAGGGGAGGGAGACCGCCGAGGAGCTCATCGTATGCAACAACGTGGGGATGGCCGTGGAGGACATGATGGTGGCAAAGGCCTTGTTCGAGAAGGCCCTTTCCTCCGGCGCCGGCACGAAATTACCCCTTTAACGGGGGCTATGGGGAGGCGGTTTTTTGGCTAAACTGACCGATAGGGAAAAGTCCATCCTCGACGGACGGGAGGGTCCTCTCAAACGGGTGGCCCTCCAGTTCATCGTAAATTACGCCAAGGTGTTGGGAGCGGAACGTCTCTGCGACGTCACCAAAGCCCACCTCTTCGCGGGCGCCCACCACTACATGGATGCCTGCGCCTCCGACGATATCGACGAGGTGATCTCCGAAATGCTCCTCTGTTCGCCCGAAAGGGTCAGCCTGGATTGCTTCGCCTGCTATGCCCAGGCCGACGTGGGGCCCACCGACCCGGCGAGGTGGCAGGAGCTCGGCGTCTCGCCCGAAAGGCATGTGAAAAACAGGAAAATCCTGGAAAAATACACGAAAGCGGGGCTTTACCCCATGGCCACCTGCACGCCCTACCTCTCGGGTTTCCTCCCCAGGATGGGCGAGCACTACGTATCCACCGAATCCCACGCCGTAACGCTCATGAACTCCCTCTGGGGGGCCTGCGCCAACGCTGACGGGATAGAGGCCGCCTACTGTTCCGCCGTATGCGGTAAAACGCCCCTGTGGGGGAACCATATCATGTCGAACAGGAGAGGGACCCATCACTTCAGGGTGGAGTTCACCCCCCAAGACGTCATGGAGTGGGACCTGCTGGGCTACGTGGTCGGTTCCAGGACGCCCACCCATTCCATCCCTGTCCTTTCGGGAGACCTGGGAACCCCCGGCGTGGTGGAGCTGAAATCCTGCTTCGCGTCGATGGCGACCACCGGCGGAGCGGAGTTGTGCCATATCGTCGGCGTGACCCCCGAGGCGCCCGATTTCGACCGCGCCTTCGGGAGCCGGAAAGCCGCCGTGGAAGATGCCATCACCTTCGGCGACATCGAAAAGGCGGCGGATCTTTTCGCGGGTTCCGGCGAGGCCGTGGATTACGTCAGCCTGGGCTGCCCCCATTACTCCATAGACCAGGTCAGGGACGTCGCGGCCCTTCTCGAGGGACGGGAGGTCCACGGTGATACAGCGCTTTGGATCTGGACCTCGCCGGCGGTGAGGGAACTGGCCGACAGGGCCGGGTACAGCCGGACGATCGAGCTATCCGGCGCCCGGCTGGTCACGAGTTCCTGCCCCCTGGTCAGCGAGACCTGGCCAAGGGATGCTTCCGCCCTCGTCTTCGACTCGTTGAAGCAGGCCCATTACATCAGGCCCGAGACAAAATCAACAGTTCTCTTCGGTTCCATGGCCCAGTGCGTCGACGCGGCCGTAGCGGGCCGATGGGAGAGGAGGTCCTCCCGTTGAAGAAGATCGTCATCAAGGGCAGGGGCGTCTGGGGCGGCGTTGCCGAAGGGCCGGCCATGGTGAGCAGGGATACCATCCAGGGCTGGAGCGGCCTCGATGACGAGACCGGTGTCGTCATCGAGAAGGGGCACCCCTTCGAGGGCATGTCCATAAAGGGTGCCATCCTCGTTCTCTCCGGGGGTAAGGGATCCAATGGCTGGTCGAGTCACTTCCACGTGGCCAGGCTCAAGGGCCTCGCACCGGCGGGCTTCGTCTTCCCGAAGATGGATTCCCGGACCGGGGTGGCGGTGGTGGTGACGAAGGTCCCGGCCGTGACCGACCTGGAGGAGGACCCCTTTGAAACGATCAGGACCGGGGACTGGGTCCGGATAGACGGGGATCGGGGCGTCGTTGAAGTCACCCGCGAGGCATGAACCGAAAAATTGTCTTGTCCGACGAAGGAGGATAACAATTTATGAAAGCACTTTGGCTCTCAAGGAAGGATGTCGAGTCCCTGGAGATACCCATGACCGAGGTCATGGACGCCGTGGAGGAGGGCTTTCGGCTTAACGGGCTCGACCAGAGCGAACTGCCGGCCAAGATAGGGGTCCATCCTCGCAAGGACTGCTTTATCCATGCCATGCCCTGCTGGATGGGCGGTGAGGTCGACGCGGTGGGCATCAAGTGGGCCGCCGGTTACCCCCCCAACCAGGCCAAGGGTCTTCCTTATATCAACGGCGTATGGTGCATGAACGACCCCGAAACAGGGATGATCAAGTCCGTCATGGACGCCAACTGGATGACCGCCTGGAGGACCGGTGCGGCCTCGGGTGTTTGCGCCCGTCACCTGGCCTCGCCGGACTCGGAAGTGGTCGCCATGATCGGCCTCGGGGTACAGGCCAGGACCAACCTGGTCGCCCTCGGGGAGGTCCTCCCCGGGATCAGGGAGGTCCGCATCTATGACGTCTTCCCCGAGCAGGCGAAGCGCTTTCAGGAAGATATGGCCCCCCTGTTCCCGAAGGCGCCCCTGGTCATCGAGGACGAGGCTGAATCCGCCGTCAGGGGAGCCGATCTGGTGGTGACCTGCACCCCCATCGTTGAACACCCCCAGCGCTTCGTCAGGCGGGAGTGGATGAAGAAAGACGTGCTCTGCATCGCCGTGGACTACGATTCAGCCTTAAGCGAGGATATCATGAAGGGCGATGCCTTTGTCTGCGATAACCGCAACCAGTACCTCTGGACCCAGGAGCAGGGCGTTTATTTCCAGGACGGGTATCCCCTGGAGGCGGAGATCTACGCGGACATGGGGGAGATCTGCGCCGGGAAGGCCGCCCCGGTGAGGAAGGGTCTCAGGGGCGCTGTCCTGATGGGTATAGCCAGCCACGATGTGATGACCGGCCGTCTTATCTACCGGAAGGCCCTTGAAAAGAACACCGGCACCTGGGTCGAATTGTGATCCCTCCAGGCGCCCGATAAGGAGGTTGTTCATTCGATGGGCGGACAGAAAAAGTTTGCGGTCCTCGGCAGCGGAAACGGCGGGATGGCCTTCGCGGCGCAGATAGCCGCGAAAGGATACCCGGTGGTGATGTTCAAGCCCAGGGAGATGACCGAGGATTTCATCAAGCTGAACAAGACCAGGGAAATGTTCCTCGAAGGCGACATCAACTGCGGCGGCAAGATCATCGGGGTCACCAACGATATGGCCGAGGCGGCTAGGGAGACCGACATTTTCTTCGTGGTGCTGCCCTCCTTCGCCCATGAGCTGGTTTTCGCGAAATTGATTCCCTTTCTGAGGGACGGGCAGCATGTCATCATCGTGCCCGGCAACTTCGGGGGCTTCCTGCTCAAGAAGATGATGGCCGATGCCGGCTGCAAGGCCGATGTGGTCATCTCGGAGACCTCGAGCCTTCCCTACGCCTGCCGGACAGCCCGGTTCGACACGGTCATGGTCTACAAGAAGAAGTTCCGGTTGAAGCTGGGCACCTGCCCCGCGGGGATGGGCGACGCCGCCCTGGGAATCATCAACGACTGTTTCGATGGCTATATCGAGTTTTATCCCGGGGCGAGCATCCTGGAAATGGATTTCGACAACGTCAACTACACCCTGCACCCGATGCCCGTCCTGCTGAACTACGGCGATATCGAGAAGAACCCGAAGACCTTCAGGCACTACATGGACGGAATCACACCCCTAGTCTCCGAGAAGATGATGCAGATGGACGCCGAGCGGGTGGACACGGGGAAGAAGCTCGGCCTCGATCTCATGCCGATTATGGACCAGTTGAAAATGTATTACGGTCATAATTCGACGGAGACGATCTACGAGTACGCGAACAGCCCCGAAAGCCCCTACAAGGACATCGTGGGGCACAGCGTGAAGAGCAGGTACCTGACGGAAGACGTACCCTTCTGCATGGTCCCCTGCAAACTGATAGGCGAAAAGGCCGGGCAGCCCATGCCCGTGGTGGACCTCGTGATAAGACTTGCGTCCTTCCTCCACGACAGGGATTACGTCGTCCAGGGCCATGGGCTGGAAAAGCTGGGCCTCGACGACATGACCCTGGAAGAACTGAAGGAATACGCCAGGACCGGCAAGGTTTCCTGAGGGAGTTTACGAGTTTTCAGACGATGAAAAATTTGGCCCCGGTTTTAAAACCGGGGCCGGATTATATTTTTTATCGGGGCGATTCAAGAGACTTCTTGACCAGGTCGAGGTCGATGAGGGCGTAGTCATCCCTGTCGGCCTCGCGCACGCTCGAAAAATCCTCGGCGCTAAGCCTCCTGAAGGCCTCTTCCGCCATGGCCGCGTGTTCGACGGAGACGGGGGCGCTCCCCCTTTCCAGGACGATCGTCCTGAAGGGGTTTCTCAACAACCTTATACTTCCCGCCAGGGGGTGGCAATGAAACCTCCACCCCCGGTGGACCAGGTCCCGGGCCTGCCTCGCCACCTCGGCGGAATCACCCTCGACCCAGCGGTAGGACTCCCATTCCTCTCTGACCCTGGGGTTGTTGCTCAGTATGACCCGGTCGTCGGTCATTCGAAAAGGGTCTGCTCCTCTAGGGGTTCGCAGAGGGCCCTGAGGGCTTTCTCCAGGAGTTCTTTCCTCATCTCCAGTTCGACGGCAGGCTTCTCACCGGGGTCGCCCACCGGGTGGGGAATGGCTATGCCACGCACGACCCTGTTGGCACCGACGGTGAAGGCGATGGGGGGTATGGCGGTGATCAGGACCGCGGGGATCCCCGTCCGCTCTATTTCCCGGGCAAGCGTTGCGCCGCAACGCGTCCCGGTTCCTCAGGTGGATGTGAGGATAACGCCCTCCACGCCTTCGCCTGCGAGAGCTTCTCCCATCTCCCGGCCGTATCTTTCGGCCGACCTCACGGCGGTGACGTTCCCCACGGTGACGGGGTACCAGTCATGGAGCTTTCGGAACCGGCCCTCTTTTTCCAGGATGCGGGCGGCGTCCAGGGGCAGAACCCTGTCGGGGTCCTCGGTGGCGGGGACGGGATCATAGCCGCCATGGGCCACCTCGTAGTCGCCCTTTTCAAGGCCATCGAGGCCGGATAGGTCATAAAGGCACCACTTCGAGGCGTTGTGGGCCTCGATCCTGTCGGGGTTCCCCCGGGGGACGATGCCCCCCTCGGTCCCGATGGCGATGATGGCCCTCGCCATGTCTTTAACGGGCGCCGCGGGAGGGACCCTGTCGTAGGTGGGCATGGGCAGTTCCGTCCTGAAGGGTTCCCCGGCGAGTTTCTTCAGCAGCATCTCCACTGCCCTGGCAGAACCTCTTTTCCGGGCCCTGACGTTGACGCGCACGCCCCTGGGCAGGTAGCCTTCCTCCCCGGGGCTTCCTATGGGAGCTCCGTCCACAAGCCTGATCCCGATATCCAACATCATTGGAAGGACCCTCTTCAGGTCCTGGGCGGAATCTTTGGCCTCTACGACGAATACTTCATGGCCTGCTATCTCCACGCCGGGGTTCACGGGGTGCATGGCCGTGACGGAGGGTATGCCGAGCTTTCCTCTCACTTCCTTGCAGAGGGTGCCGCTGGCGATGCCGTATCGCCCCGCCCCGAAAGCGGGTCCCGCGATGAAAAGGTCCGGCGAAGCTTCCGATACCCACTGGAGCACCTTCTTGGCAAGGTCTTCGGTGTTCTCGGCGGCGTAGTTGTCCCCGCAGATAACCGTCCTCACTATTTCGACCCGGCCCCCGGAAGCGTCCTTCATGGTAGTGCCGAAACCGACGGGCCCTTCGACGATGCGGGGAGGCAGGTTTGCCTTATCCTCGCCGCCGAGTTGGCCGAAAAACTGGTTGAGATAGTGGACCGCACGGATTGTTTTCATCTTTGTCGCCTCCTACATCGCCACGGTCATCAGGTTCTCGAGACCGAGCTCGTTGGTGGATCCCATGATCCCCGCGATCTCCATGTCTACGGAGCCGTCGGGCCTCAGGCTCCCGGCATGACCGCCGGTTATCCTGTCGATGCTCTCGGGGTGGCCGATGATGGTATCCATGGGTGGCAGGATGACCCTCTGGTTTCCGTTACCGTTGGTGACCACGGCGTCCGCCTCGGGGGTGCTGTCGGCCAGGCCCGGCGAGGCTCCGTCGGAGCCGGCATATTCGTCGGTGACCAGCACCGTTTTTATCCCGGCCCCCTCGAGCAGGCGGTCGAGGAGCATCAGGTCGTTCTCGGGGTTGCCGCCGCCGTCCTCGGAGAGGATCACTCCCTGGGCTCCCAGCATTTTGGCCATCTTGAAGGCCTGGGTGCAGATCCTGACCTTCTCCACCAGGGCGGTCTTGACGGGGGTGACCAGGACCCCGAGGAAGTTCAGGGTCTTCCCGTGCTCCTTCAGGAGATCCTCCACGATGGGGTTGTTCTGGTGATGGTAGGTCGTGTGCTTGTGGCAGGGGGCGGCGCAGTTGCCGCTCACGATGGCTCCGTCGAGCACCTCGCCGGGCGTCATGAGGAGGGGGAGGCATCCCTGGGCGTTGAGTCCGTAGATGTAGTTGTCGTGGAGCAAGCCCTGGGCGATCACCTGGCAGACGTAAAGCACCCTGGGCAGGGCCAGGTCCATGCCGTAAAGGCCGGGGAGGTTCATTCCCGGTACGCGGATTTCTTCTTCCCACTCGGCTGGTATGCCCGCCTTCCCCAGGAAGGAGGCGGCCCTGAGGCCGGCCATCCTGACCGCCCGTTCGTGCTCGTGCTTGCTGAGGCCTTCCGCGGGTTCGATGACGAGGACCACGTTGTTCTTGCGGGAAAAGGTGGAGAATTCCGCGCCGGGTCCCGACATGTCGATGAGGCCTTCCTGGAAGTTGACCATTTTGCCCGTCGTCACGACGCAGACACCGTCCAGGGACATGGTGACGCCCTCGCCGGCCACGTGGGGGTCAGAGAAGACGCCGGGAAAGGGGCTCTCCTGTTCCGAAAGTTTTGCCCGGGGTTCGATGACGTCCTTCACGGGGACGATGCGGATACTATCGCCGGGTCCGGCGATCCGGATATCTACACTTTTTATCTGTCGATCCTCCAGGAGGATCTCGGTGAGGGCATCGGCATCGATAGTCAGGCAACCATTTTTCACCTCAGTATACTTTCCAAAGCCTACTTTCTGGACCTTTACCTTTCTCAAAAGGAATTCATCCATGGCATAATCCCCCTTCTTTCATGTCTTCCTGGCGCCGCAGGTGGTAAAATAGGTTTCTGGTGGTTCAACAAACCCTTTCCTTATAAGGAGGGCGTCCAATGCCCGGGATTTTCGAAAGAAACACTATCGATGATGAAAACAACCAGATCGACCTCCACATAGGAAGAAAGATCAGGGGCGTCCGGAGAGGCGCCCAGTTGACCCTGGATGTCCTGGCGCAGCGGACCGGCCTTTCGAAGGCCCTCCTTTCCAAGATCGAAAACGGCAAGGTCAGCTCTCCCATATCCACCTATGCCAAAATTGCCCGTTCCCTGGGCGTTTCCCTGAGCGAACTCCTCAGGGAAGCCGAGGAGACCCGTTTTCTCCTCATCCGCAGGGAGGAGAGAAAACCCCGCTCCAGCCGGAAGACGCCCTACGGCTACTCCTTCGAATCCCTCGGAGCCCGGTGGCCTAACAAGAGCTGGAGCCCCTTCCTGATGACCTACGAGCCCCTGCCCGAACCTCACACCTCGCCGGGCTTCAACTACGAGGGCGAGGAATTCATCTACGTCCTGGAGGGCCGGCTGGAGTTCTTCTGCGGCGACAGCAAGTACGAACTGGCCCCCGGGGACTGCCTCTTCGTCGACGGCAGCCTCCCTCACGGAGGGAGGGCCCTGGGCGACGAGAAATGCCTCGCCCTCCTGGTGGTCCTCCCCAGGAACCCCTAGAGGCGGGTCCGATGGGTAAAGCCCGCCCTCCCGTAGGCCCTTACACGAAGTCGAAGCTTCCGCCCATCCCTTTTTCCTTGGCCCTCTCGAGTATGACCGTGGCGACGGCTATGTCCATGGCGCCCGTCCCGATAGGGATGCAGAGGACCCGGTCGTCCTCGGAGAGCCGGCCCGGTTTCTTGCCCGCCACGACCTCCCCGATGGTGGCGTCGATGTCCGATTCCCGGAACTTCCCGGCCTCGACCAGCCCCTTCAAGGCTCCCCTGTGAAGGCACTGTCCGATGTGGTCCACGATCACCCGGTCGGCGGACAGGATGAAATCGTCGTCCACTTCCTGGTAGGATCCCATGGGGAAGACCTTCGTCCCCCGGGCTATCCATTCGTTCTTCAGGAATTTTTCCTTGGACTGGGTGACGCAGACGATGGCGTCACCCCAGGCGGCGTCCCTGGGGTTGTCGACCACGGTCACCTTGCCCTTGACGATGTCCTTCATATTTTCGGCATATCTCAGGGCGGACTCCCCGTTGATGTCGAACACCCGGACTTCCTCGATGTCGAACACGGCGGCGATGGCCTCCGTCTGGGTGTGCCCCTGTCCCCCGGCGCCGTAGAGGCCGAGGCGGATCGACGGCCCCTTGTGCAGGTACTTGAGGGATACCGCCGTCTGGGCTCCGGTACGCATGGAGGTGATCCACTCGCCGTCCATAACGGCCCTGAAGTTGCCCACCCTGGGGTCGATGAGAAGTATCAGGGAGGTTATGTAGGGCAGGCCCAGCTTTTTGCGTTCGCCCAGGAAACCGCCGGCCCACTTGATCCCCGCCGTGTCCAGCCAGCCCACGTAGGCCGGCATGGCGTTCATGAAACCCTCATAGTGAGGATACTCGGCGGTCTCGCCCAGGTCGAGTCCCACCTTGGTGGGGTTGATCGTGGTGCCCTCGCCGAAGCCCTTGAAGGTTTTCTCGGCGATATCGACCACTTCCTTCATGGTCATGAGGCTCTTCACTTCGGAACGGCTCAGCAGAACGGTAGACATGGAACGCACTCCTCCTTGAAATTATTGCCGGGTTTGCACCGGCCCTCGCGTTTCCCTGGACCCTCGGGGCCGCCCATCGAGGCTGCTCCCCGTAGCTTCCGGGACTCTCGGAAGGGGAAGGGTCCGCGTCAATTTCTTGTTTCATCTTATGCTATTAAGTTTATTCTCGTTCAACAAGAAAGTCAAGGTGAAGTAGCCTTCCCTGTCGCCTGCCGCAGTAGAAAAATTGAAATGTTTTAAGGCTTGCAATTTCGACTGGATTAGTTAGAATACCCCATGTCCCTAATCCAATTTCCTAAAAATTTAATTGAGCCAAGTTAACCCGGTCCGACATCAGGGGAGCGGACCCAGGTGGAGATATTGTGTTATCAAACAGGCACGAAAATCTATATTCCAGGGAGGCAAAGGGGATGGCAACAGGAAGGTCAAGATCGTTTTTTTCGGTGGTGCTGATTTCTGTTTTTCTCATTTCATCGGCTGCCTTGGCGACCGCTGCAACCTTGAACGAGACCGTGGCCCAGGCGGTTGATTCCAACCCGGAAATTCAGGCCAAGTGGCACGCCTTCATGGCGGTGGGCAATGAGCGGGACGCCGCCCGGGGAGGCTATCTGCCCAGGCTGGACCTCACGGCCGGCATCGGTGAAGAAAGGCTCGACGGCCTCGGCTACGCCGGCCGGGACATGATGAATTACACCAGGAAGGGTGTTTTCCTCACCCTGACCCAGATGATCTACGATGGCAGCCTCACGAAAAACCAGGTGGATAAGCTGGGCCATGCCAGGAAAATGAACTACTTCGAACTGCTTTATTCCATGGAAAGGGTGGCCCTCGGTGCCGTCAGGAGCCATCTCGACGTGGTCCGCTACCGGACCCTCACGGAATACGCCTCGAATAACCTGAGAAATCATGAAAAGATCGCGGAAAAGATCGATCAGAGGATTCGGGCGGGTGTGGGCAGCGAAGTGGACAGGGATACGGTGAACGGCAGGGTAGCCCTGGCCAGGGCAAACCTCGTGACCGAGGAGAGCAACCTCCACGATTCCGAGACCCAGTTCGTGAGGGTGGTGGGCGGTGCCCCGGGGCAACTGCAGGACTCCGCCCTACCGGGCGTTGAACTGCCCCACACTTCGGGCGCAGCCCTGGAAAAGATCACAAAGGGAAGCCACCAGCTGTTCGCGGCCCTCGAGCACTCCCTCTCAATGAACTCGGCCCTCGCCGAGCAGGGGGCGAGGATGAGGCCCAGGCTGGACCTCAGGGCAGGCCTCAACCTCGAGGACGACGTGGATGGTGTCAGGGGCCGCAGGGACAAGACCTACGTGGAACTGGTCCTGCGCTATAACCTCTACAACGGCGGAAGCGACCGGGCGACCATCAAGCGTTTCGAGGAACTGTACAAGCAGTCCCGCGAAAACGTGAAGAGAGTGGAGAGGGATATCCGCCAGGCCGTCCAGATCGCCTACAACAATGTCGCATCCCTTGAAAAACAGCTGACCCACCTAGAGCAGCACAAGGGTTCGGCCGAAATAATGCGCCAGGCCTTTGAGAGGCAATACGAGGTCGGGCGCCGCAGCCTCCTGGATCTGCTCGACGCCGAGAACGAAGTGTTCCAGGCCACGCGGGCCTTCAAAAACGCCGAGGTAAACCTCGCCATCGCCAAGGCCGTTTACCTGGCCGAGACGGGCGCTCTCCTGGATCACTTCAAGGCCGCCAGGAGCGACATGCCGGAACCGTCCGACCTGGGCATAGACCTGACGGTTTACCCGCCAATGATCGTGGATTGAGGCGGGCCGTATAGACCAGGATCACGAACCTGGAAAATGATGTGACCGAACTACTGCAAACCGGCGAAGCACATGTGACGGAGATCATCCGCGATGATCACGGGGGGCCCTTGGCCTCCTGCCTGGTCATGCTCTCCGCCCACTACGGCAGGCCCGTCTCGAGGGACACCCTTCTTGCCGGTCTCCCCCTGGAGAATGGATATCTTACCCCTTCGAACCTTCCCAGGGCCGCCGAGAGGGCGGGGCTGGCCGTGCGTTTCGCCAGGAAGCCCCTGAAAGGGCTCAACACTTTGCTTTTCCCTGCCCTGCTCATCCTCAGGGAGCAGCAGGCCTGCCTGGTTATCTCCATGGATTCGAGAGAGGAAACGGTCACCACCCTTTTTCCCGAGGCGGGCGACGGTGAGGTAGTCCTGAAAATCGGCGACCTCGAGGAACGATACACTGGCATGGCCGCCTACGTGAGGCCCCGCTTCAGGCTCGACGAGCGGGCTCCGGAAGACCCCGGCACAAAGAGGGATCACTGGTTCTGGAGCGCCATCAGGGAAAACCGCCACCTCTACAAGGACGTAATAATCGCGTCGGCTTTGAGCAACACCTTCGCCTTGGCCATGCCCCTTTTCGTGATGAACGTCTACAACAGGGTCATTCCCAACAGGGCCCTGGAAAGCCTCTGGGTCCTCACCATCGGCGTTTTCATCATGTTCACGGCCGACTTCGCCCTCAGCCTGGCCAGGAGCCGCCTCGTGGACAAGGGCGCGGCCAGGACCAATATCCGTCTCTCGGGGAGGCTCATGGAGCAGGTGCTCGGCATGCAACTGAAGGAGCGTCCCCCTTCCGTGGGTTCCTTCGCCAGCAGCGTCCAGGGCTACGAATCGGTCAAGAATTTTATTTCCTCCTTCACGGTGACCGCCTATGTGGACCTGCCCTTCGCCGTGTTCTTCCTCATCATCATCGGGCTCATCGGCTGGCAGCTCACCCTCCCGATCCTGGTAGGGGGGGCCGTCATCCTTGCCCATGCCGTCTCCATCCAGCGAGAGATGCGTGAACTCTCCGACACCGTTAACAGGGCCAACGCCATTAAGAACGCGACCCTCGTCGAGAGCCTCGTGGGGATTGAATCCCTTAAAAACCTCGGGGCCGAGGGGCACATCCAGGGTCGTTGGGAAAAGGTCGTCGCCTTCCTGGAATCGGCCGGCCTGCGCCTGAGATTCCTCACGGCGTCGGTGGTCAGCGGGACCCAATGGGTCCAGATGTCCGTCTCCGTGGCCGTCATGGTGGTCGGCGTCTACCTGACCATGAGCAATGCCATGACCATGGGCGGGCTTATAGCGGCTTACATCCTCTCTTCCCGCGCCATGGCGCCCATTGCCCGGGCGGCGGCGCTACTGATGCAGTACAACTCGGCCTCGAGGTCGCTGGCGGCCCTGGAGGAGATCATGCAGAAACCCCGGGAGCGGCCCGAAGGCGCCTCCTACACCGGCGGCCATGTCTTCCGGGGCGGTATAGAGATGATCGATGTCTCCTTCTCCTACCCCGGCCAGGAAAGGCCCCTGCTGAAAGGGGTCTCCTTCAGGGTTGAGCCCCAGGAAAGGGTGGCCTTGATCGGGCGCGTAGGCTCGGGAAAGACCACCCTGAGCAGGCTGATCATGGGCCTGTATCAGCCCCAGAGCGGCTCCATTCTCGTCGATGGTATAGACATCCGGCAGATCGACCCCGCTGAACTGAGGCGCCACATCGGCATCGCGCCCCAGGACGCCATGCTCTTCTTCGGGTCGCTCAAGAACAACCTCCTGCTGGGCAACCCCCCCGTCTCCGACGTAGAACTTCTGAACGCCATCCGCATCGGGGGTGTCGATTCCTTCGCCCACCTTCACCCCTCGGGGCTGGATATGCCCGTGGGCGAACGGGGGGAACTGCTTTCGACCGGCCAGCGGCAGTCGGTGCTCATCGCCAGGGCTGTCCTTAAGAATCCGGCCATCCTTCTCATGGACGAACCCACCGCGTCGATGGACAGCGCCACCGAGGAAAGGGTGCGCCGGAACCTGGCCGCCTTCTCCCAGGGGAGGACGCTGCTGGTCATCACCCACAAAACGGCGCTGCTCGAACTCGTGGACCGGATCATCGTCCTCGAGGGAGGACGCATCGTGGCCGACGGCAGCAAGGAAGCGGTTCTCAGGGCACTGCAGCAGGGGCCCGCGAGGGATAAGAAATGAAATACGACCCGGCGACCAGGGAAGGCTTCGAGAATATAGGCGACGTAGTGGACACCCTGGGACACCTGGGCTCCCGCAGAGCAGGAAGGTTCTGGTCCCGCTTCGTGCCCGTCGAGGATGTCCGTTCCGGAGGCTGGGAGGCCGAAGCCGAGTGGGCCCTGGAACAGGAGAAACCGATGAGGGCCAGGGTGCTCATCTACGTCATTGGCCTCGTCTTCCTCGCCCTTCTGCTATGGTCCGCTTTCGCTCCCCTCGACGAGGTCGTTAACGGTGTAGGAAAAGCCATCCCCTCGGGCGGGACGAGAATGGTCCAGTCCGTCGACGGCGGGGTCGTGGAAGCGATCCTCGTCAAGGAAGGCCAGGACGTGGCAAGGGGAGACGTCCTCGTGAGGGTGGATTTGACCCGGTTCAGCTCCATTCTCGGCCAGCACCAGGCCAAGGTCCTCTCGTTGACGGCCAAGGCATCGAGGCTCGAGGCCCTGAGCCAGGGGTTGCCTTTCGAACCCTCGGAAGAACTAGCGCGGGAGATACCCCAGATAGTGGAACTGGAGAACCAGCTTTTTCATACCAGCCTGGAGGAACTCGACTCCAGGGTGGAAGTGCTCAAGCAGCAGGCCCGACAGCGCAGACAGGAACTGGCGGAACTGAACGCCCGCCTGGAGCAGGTATCGCGATCCTACGAACTGGCGGCGGAAGAACTGGCCATAACCAGGCCACTCCTGGAAAGCGGCGCCGTTCCCAAGATCGAAGTGCTGAGGCTAGAAAGGGAATTGGCCAGGTCCCGGGGCGACCTGGACCAGTTGAGAGCCCAGAGGACGAGAGTCCGATCCGCCATAGAGGAAACGGAGAGCCAGGCCAAGGAGATCGATTTGAGATACCGAAACCTCTGGAGAAACGAACTGGCCGTCACCCTGGGAGAACTGGAAAGCCTCACCGAAGGAGAAAAAGCCTTGAGCGACAGGGTAACCCAGGCGGAGATACGCTCACCCCTATCGGGCAGCGTGAAGCGCGTCTTCGTCAACACCCCCGGCGCGGTTGTCATGCCCGGTGGAGCCGTGGCCGAAATCGTGCCGGAAGAGGACAGGCTGATCGTGGAAGCCAGGTTCTCCCCCAAGGACAGGGCCTTCATCAAGCCGGGACAGCCGGCGGTGGTCAAGTTCACCGCTTTCGAATACGCCGTCTTCGGAGGTCTTGAAGGCGTCGTGGAGCATATAAGCCCCGACACCATTACCGATGAGAGGGGTTTTACCTTTTACCTGGTGCGTATCGTGACGGACAAGACAGATTTTGGGGAAAACCTGCCTGTGCTACCCGGCATGGTCGCACAGGTGGACATTAAAACTGGAAAAAAGACGGTGCTGGCTTACCTGATGAAACCCATCCTCAGAGCAAAGGCCAACGCCCTGAGGGAACGATAGTTCTTCCCTTATCGCCGCCCGTCTTTGAATAAAGAGAAATAGAATCCGCAAACGGAGGGATTTGTATGAATCAGGGCAACGAAATCCTCAGAATAATCTCGGTGACAGGAGAAGCATACATCAGGGAAACGGACGGGAACCTAAGGTCCGCCAGGCCCGGGGAAATCCTGCGGGAAGGGAATATCCTGGTGACGGGGTCGGGCTCCGTGCTGGTCCAGGACCCTTCAGGCAAGACGCTGGAGATACTCCCGAACCACTCCTTTGCCGTGGGGAACATCGGCTTGGACGGCCTTGCCGAAGGTCCGTCTCCGACCGTCCCCGAGGGAAGCATCCAGGCCGGACCGGTCGCCGGGATCCCTGGCGCCGCTTCAGGCGACCGGGAGACGAATCCCGGCCCAGGTCCAATCCGGTGCCGATGAGGCGCCGATGCCGGAAAACGAAGGCCACGGCTTCGTCCGCCTGCCGAGGATCATCCATGATTACGGCAACCCCCTCCTTAACGACGCCAGCCAGGGTCGTGACGTAAACGAGACTTTCCATTTCCAGGGCCGCCACACGATCAACCCCAGGGTCAATTACACTTACGACCCCGATTTTCTCCGGACCGAGGAATTCAGGACCGAAGTGGAAGAAATATATAGGGGTGAGGGCATCGATCAGCCCTCGGGATGGGCTAACAGGCCTCCCGTTGCCAACCCTGACACGGCTGAAACCGACGAGGATATTCCCGTCATCATAGATGTTCTCGCCAATGATACCGACCCGGATGGTCATCCGCTGGAAGTCGTTTCGGCATCGGCGGGGAACGGCACGGTGGTCATAAACTCTGACGGCACTGTGACCTACACTCCGAACGAGGACTACCACGGTACGGACTCCTTCACCTACACGG
>Ga0265293_10002885_pt1 | contig 33168 bp, 32 predicted proteins | sample Munlanlewell138R_FD_192505 | JGI IMG/M metagenome (GOLD analysis project Ga0265293, IMG submission 192505) | Leachate microbial communities from a municipal landfill in Southern Ontario, Canada - Leachate well 138R | ecosystem: Engineered > Solid waste > Landfill > Unclassified | place: Canada... | reverse complement strand
CCATAGCAAGGTGGACCCACTCCTTCCCTTCCCGAACAGGACAGTGAAACGCCTTCGCGCCGATGATAGTGGATGGACATCCGTGAAAGTAGGTCATCGTCAGGCTCTTTATTACGAAAAACCCCTTATGCATAACGCATAAGGGGTTTTTTTATGGAGCGTTCAATATGTATTGAAGGGTCTACAGGTATTTTATTGCTTGCTATTTATCCATAAAATACGATGGACTATTTATAACAATGGCCGCATAAGCGGCCATATTAATAATGGGTTTCCTTCAGGCATTATGGTTGCTTATTAATAGTGGCAGTCAGGCGCTGCAGACTATCTTCGGCATGCTTTCGTAGTAACTCACTGGCGCCATTTTCATCCCCAGTAATGATGGCATTAAAGATTGCAATATGTTCCTGTAAGGAAAGCTTGATAGTTTCCGGGCTATGCTTGAAAGTGTGGCTTCTGAATAACCTGAGTTGAACAACCAATTTGCGGTACGTGTCATACAAGGGGAAATTATTGGTATATTTGGCCAACAAATCATGAAATTGCTGATTTAGTGTAGCGTAGGTAGCAATATCTTTTTCATCAACAGCAATATGCATCATTTCTATTAATCGCTCAATCTGAATGCGTCCTTCTTGCTTTAAATTCAGTGTTACCAATTGACCAATCAATCCTTCCAAAGGAATGCGTACCTGGTAAATTTGTGCGGCTTGTTCACTGTCAAGCTTGCGGACGGAGACCCCGCAGTTTTTCTCAAAAAGTACTAAACCTCGTTCTTCCAGCGTCCTGAATGCTTCGCGTACAGGTCCGCGGGAAATACCCATCTTCACGTCACCTGGGACCAGTCCAGTTGTTTGCGAATGCTTCTATTGATCCATTAAAAGATTTTAAAGTAACCCATACCAATTTGCGTTTGGCATGGGAAGGTCTGAAAAAAGGAGATCTGGATGCGATAGGAATGGGTCGTTCTGATCTGGAGAGTTTTTTGGAAAAAGAGCCTGAAAATCAGAAAAATGCCTATCGTGTCCTGGCACGCGGAGGAGATTTACCCAATGATTTATTGATGGCTGGTGAGCATGTACCTGCTGCTGTCGTTGAAAAAATGCGCACAGCCATTGGTGCGAATTCAGATGCATTAATTGCCAGTATTGCACAGGGGGCAGATCACGTAAAACGCTATAACGGCATGCGATTTTTGACCCAGATTACTGACAAAGATTATGATCCGGTTCGTGCTATGTATCGAACCGCCGGTTATCCCGAATATTCTGATTTTATTGGTGAGTAATGATGTCTGCGCAATTGAGCGATCCTTCTGCCTGTATGGCAGTACGGGTAAAGGGACTGTCAAAACGCTTTCAGGGTGGTGAAACTCCTGTATGGTCTGATGTCTCTTTTGATATTCCTTACGGTCAGCGCGTTGCCATTATTGGCGCTAACGGTGCTGGTAAAAGTACCTTGTTAAGAAGCTGTGTTCGATTGGTTGAGCCTGATTCGGGTGAGATTTTCCTGGACAATAAAAAAGTGACAGGGCTTCGTCGTGCCGAATTGTCAAAAATCAGGGCAAGGGTGGGCTTCGTTTTCCAGAAACATAACCTGGTTAATCGACTTTCGGTTCTTACCAATGTATTGCATGGTGGTATGGCTCGCCTGTCTACGCCACGAATGTGGTTCCACGCGATCGCGGCAAAAGAAGAGCGTGATTACGCCATGTATTGCCTGGAACGAGTCAGCCTGGGACACTTATGCAATCGTCGGGTTGATGAATTGTCTGGTGGACAGTCCCAGCGGGTTGCTATTGCGCGGGCACTCATGCAAAAGCCTGGCATGATTTTTGCCGATGAACCGGTTGCCAGCCTGGATCCCCAGGCCGGTGAAGAAGTTATGCAGGTTTTTTCCGATTTGTCTCAACATGAAAAACTGACATTGGTATTTGTGACGCATCACCTGGATCATGCGCTTAAATATTCTGATCGCGTACTGGGTTTGCAAAACTTGCGACTGACCCTGGATGCCAGTAGCAAGAGTCAAAGTCTTGAACAGCTCAGAGGTATGTATGAATGAAACCAGCAAGCATTTACTACCGGCCCGCTTTGCGCCGCCCGGTATTGGTTCGATCCTGTTGTTTATGCTGTTCATTGTGTTTTTTGCCTGGTCTGTAGCTGCTTCGGGTATTTCTGTCTCGGAGCTGCTAACGGGATTGCCAAATATGTTGCAAATCACCTCTGAAATGATTCCACCCTCTACGGATAGGGTAGAGCCCATGATGAAAGCGGTACTGGTGACATTTCAAATGGCGCTGGTAGGAACCGTGATTGGTATTTTGATTAGTTTGCCACTGGCCGTGCTGGCTTCAAAAAATCATACGCCCCATCCTTGGGTACGTTCTGCCGTCCGCAGTATGGTCAGTTTTATTCGAACAGTTCCTGACTTGGCATGGGCCTTGTTCTTTGTAGCCTCGGTAGGTTTGGGGCCTTTTGCCGGTACCCTGACGTTGATTATGGACACAATTTTGTGCCCGTTTCTTTGCTGAAACCATCGAAGAGGTTGATGAAGGCTCACCCGAAGCATTGTCGGCGTTAGGGGCTTCGAATACTTCGGTCATTGTGTGTGCTGTCTTGCCAATGGCGATGCCAAGCTTAATCAACACCAGTTTGTTTGCTTTGGAAAAGGCGGTTCGCTCCTCGGTGGTATTGGGTTTGGTGGGCGCAGGTGGAATTGGGGCAGAGCTGGCGACCTCAATGGAAATGTTCCGGTATGACCAGGCCGCTACGATTGTTTTAATGATATTCGCGCTTGTAGTGGTAGTGGAAATGCTGTCATCACGGGCACGTATGTCTTTAATGCAAAAACGAAAATAATTTTAACTTTGAATGTAAAACTAAAATGGAAAATGTAAAAAATAAAATGGTTAACGTCAATGGAATTGACTATCGTTGGCCTGAAAAACCGGTAGTGGTTGTATGTATTGATGGGGGTGATCCTGAATATTTGCAGCAGTTTCTTGCTGAAAACGAGCTTCCCAATATCCAGCGTTTCATCCAGGATGGATTTGCAATGGTGGCAGATGGATCTATGATTCGATGGAATTGTCATTCTTTGTGCTGGAGGCGGGCATTAAGCTGCTGAAAGAACGCCGGCCAAATTTAATGTATTTATCCTTGACTGATTTTGTTCAGCATAAATGGGCCCCTGATGAAGCCGAGGCCTTGAGGTTTTACCGTCAATTGGATGATGCCTTTGGACGCTTGGCTGAGCAGGACATTGTGCTGGCACTTACCGCTGATCATGGGATGAGTCACAAAAGCAATGATCAGGGAGAACCCAATGTTATCTGGCTGCAGGATATCCTGGATGCCAAATTTGGAAAAGGCCAGGTAACGGTTGTGTGCCCGATTACCGATGCTTTTGTGGCTCACCATGGTGCTTTGGGTGGTTTTGTACGTGTCTGGAGTAAAGGCAATGTAAGTGCGCAGGATATTATCAGCCATATTTGTGTAATTGATGGGATTGATTTGGCCTTAGACAAGCAAACGGCGTGCCGTATGTTTGATTTGCCAGAAGACCGTGAAGCAGATGTGGTGGTTGTGTCCAGAAAAGATGTATGCATAGGCAGTTCGTCCAGTCTGCATGATTTGACAGGATTGCAGGGACATCGCCTGCGTACCCATGGCGGCCTTACCGAGGCCAGGGTGCCGATGATTTTGAACCGGCCCTTGAATGCAGCCTACAAGGCTCGTGTTGCATGGGATGATCTTAAAAGTTATCAGGTTTTTGACTTTGCCATTAATGGCACGCAATAAGTCATCAGAGATAAACCCGGTATAGATCAGCAATTGACATTGTGCTGGCCTGCTTTGCTTTTTAGCGTAAAGCAGGCCAGTATTTATTTGTTTTGCCGTTTCATGGCAGACTCTGGTCATGAGCAATAAGAAAACAGGGGTTTTCATGAAAAATCTGTTAATTTGTATTTATTTTTAATTAAATTATAGAAAAACCCTCTAAATACCGGCTATCTTTCCTTATTTTCAAAAATAAGATTTATTTATATAAATATGGGCTATAGTGACCGATGTGTATATTGAATTGCAGGGGGCTATGCTTACATCCATCCCATATAAAACCAAATTACGTACCATTCATATTCCAGGGCAAGCACCCTTGGAAATCTTTACTTTATTGGACAAACAGCAATATTATGATCCTAGCGGTGCTGCGCAACGTTTGGGAATTTGTTCGGCCGCCTGGCCCTTGTTTGGCATGTTGTGGCCTTCTGGGTTGCAGCTGGCCATTAAAGTCACTAAAGAACCCATTGATCCTGAACAGCGTATTTTGGAAATAGGTTGCGGTTTGGGTTTGGCCAGCATGACAGCACATCGTTTGGGTGGGAATGTGACCGCGAGTGACCGTCATCCACTGGCAAAGCATTTCTTATACAAAAATCTTAAAAACAATGATTTGCCGCCAATAAACTACCGTTATGGCCAATGGGGTACTAATATGGCGGTTTCTTTGGCAGACACCGGCGCACCCGTGTTATCCGACCGTTATGATTTGATCATGGGCAGTGATTTGCTTTATGAGCCTAGCAGTCCGGGGCAGGTGGCGCAGTATATTCATGAACATGCGCAAGCCTGCTCGGAAGTTTGGGTAATGGATCCAAACCGGGGTTACAGAAACCGCTTTACAAGAGAAATGTCAGTCTATGGCTTTGAGCTGGCGGAAGATAAAAAAATCCATCGACCCTATGTATTTAACATTAATGATGCGCCTGAATCCTACTCTGGAAGATTTCTGCGCTATCAGCGGGATATCAGCCCCTCGTTACTATAAATTGGTTTGCCAGGCTTTGCCTGGCAGGCATTGGGCTAAAAGAATTGTATGAGTTAGGCTATTCGTCACGGCTATCAGTATTGTCTTCATCCATGTTTAGGTTGCCAATTTCCTCCCACAGCATTCCCATGTCTGAAAAATGATGTTCAACATCAAATATTTCCAGATTGTCACTGTGGTATTCACCGCCCAATACTGGTGGGGTTTTGAGGCCGTAGACGGTATTTGGTGGCAATTGATGATGCAGTAATGGTGCAATCAGTTCGCAGGAAAAATAATCAATGACGAAGGCTTCATCTTCGAGTAACTGCTGGAAGGACTCAAGGGAGTCGGCCAGTACTTCAAGTTCGCCATCCAGGGTATCCAGGAAAAGGATGGAGCCGTTATCTTTTTCGAGCAGGAATGCGTCACCGGTTTGGGTAATCATGATAATTTCCGTTTCAAAAGGAATGAGCCATTCCCAGGCTTTTAGCAGTTTTTTGCTGTCAATGGTTGAAGTGTCAATAACCAGGTCTTTGATATTTAATTGCATGGTATGAAAAACCGGGCTTGTGCCCGGCTGTAAATAATGGATTAAGGATAGTTAAGATTATGCCTTAATATTGGCCTTGAATTCTTCATCATTCATGAAAATATACCTGACCGCATCAATAAGGCCCAGAAACACGGATAGTGGCAACCAAATAAAGCTAAGAAGCAGATATAACAAACCCATGCCTATATGACCGGCGTAGAAGCGGTGTGCACCCAACCAACCCAGGAAAACAGCCAGAAAAATGCCTATTTTTCGTGAATTGGCCTGGTTGTTCATTTCTTCACCTTTGTTTTTGTAAATCCAGATACAAACAATGGCAGTAATAACAATGGCAACCACAATTTTCACTGGGTGCCTTGAAACATAAAGTGATATTGTCCAGTAAAGATCCTGGAAATTATAAATAACGATGCCGGTAATTTGGCTTAACCATTGTGCCAGGGCAGTAAACACGCCTTCCCCAAAGGTCAGGCCAATTAGCACGATGATAAATACAATCACCGGTAGCAAAAGTTTTTGCAGCATTAATATTTTCTCCGTATGGGGTCAGGCGTAAAAGAGCTTGACCTTACCATAGTGTGAGGGTTGATAATAAATCAGTTAATATGGATTATCCTTTATTTTTGTGATTATCATGGCAAATTCAAAGTCCTTAGATGTTTCTCCTCATTACGAATTCGCGGTTCATGGCATGACTTGCGCCTCTTGCGTAAGGCGTGTTGAAAAATCCATTGCCAAAATCGAAGGTGTTGAGAAGGTTAACGTTAACCTGGCCTCAGAAACCGCACACGTTGAATTAAGCAATCGTGCAGTGAAAGCCGAACAGATTATTGCCGTTATTGGCAAGGCAGGTTACGAAGCGGCCCTTATCGAACGGGCAGACAAGCAGACCCAGGAACAAATAGAACAACGTAACCGTGAAATCGCAGACTTGAAACGGGATTTGATGATAGCGGCCATTTTTACGATTCCTGTCTTTATTCTGGAAATGGGCGGGCATCTTATTCCCGGTTTTCATCACTGGTTGCATGCATTCTTGCCCATTCAAACCAGCTGGGTCATTCAATGGATACTGACCACGATTGTGCTGGCCTTCCCGGGCAGACGTTTTTTTACGCTTGGGGTAAAAAGCTTCATGCAAAAATCTCCGGACATGAATGCCCTGGTGGCCATTGGTGCAGGCAGTGCTTACGTTTATTCGGCCATTGTAACGGCAATGCCCGGGCTTATCCCTGAAAATTCCCGTTTTGTGTACTTTGAAGCGGCTGCGGTGGTAAGCACCCTGATATTGCTGGGGCGTTACCTTGAGGCCCGTAGCAAGGGGCAAACCGGACAGGCGATTGCCCGTCTGATTGGGTTGCAGGCCAAAACAGCGCACTTGATAGAAAACGGTGAGGTGCGCGATATTCCGCTGGATGAATTGAAAGTGAACGATATGGTACTGGTCAGGCCGGGTGAAACTGTTCCGGCTGATGGTGTAGTGATTAGCGGCCAGGCGCATATTAATGAGTCCATGATGACCGGCGAGCCTTTGCCGGTTAACAAGACAATGGGCGATAAAGTGGTGGGCAGTACGGTTAGCACCAATGGCAGCCTGACGGTCAAGGTAGAGCAGGTGGGTGAGAATACGGTATTGGCCAATATTATCAAAATGGTGCAGCAGGCCCAGGCCGACAAACTGCCAATTCAAAACATACTGGATGTGGTGACCAGCCGTTTTGTGCCGGCAGTGCTGGTCGTTGCCGTGTTAACGTTTATGGCCTGGATGCTTTGGGGGCCCGAACCCTTGTTGCCGCATGCCTTAACCGCCACGGTTGCCGTATTGATTATAGCTTGCCCATGCGCCATGGGTTTGGCTGTGCCGGTTTCGATTATGGTGGCAACGGGCAGGGCTGCGCAGCTGAATATCCTGTTTCGCAGGGCCAGTGCTTTGCAGATGTTAAAAGACACCAAAGTGGTGGTTTTTGATAAAACCGGCACTTTAACCCATGGTCGTCCTGAACTGACCGATTTACATGTGATGGATGGTTTTGAGCAGCCGCAACTGCTAGCCAGTGTGGCGGCCATTGAGCAGCGTTCAGAGCATCCCATTGCTTTGGCGATTGTGAAGGCTGCACAAGAACAGGGCCTGGGCTTGCCTCATGTGGATGCTTTTCACAATATTATGGGGGCTGGTATTCAAGCCAGCATAGGTAATGAGCGCTATCTGATTGGCTCGGAAAAATTCTTGCTCAGTCAAGGCGCGGATATAAGCGCTTTAACTCAAAAAGGTCTGGAGTTTGCCCATGCAGGCAAGACCCCCATCTATGTGGCGGTCAATTTCCGTCCCGCCGGCCTTTTTGTGATTGCAGATACTGTTAAGGAAGATGCGGCAAGCGCGATAGCACAATTGCATGGGATGAATATTAAAACCGTGATGCTAACGGGTGACAATGAGCAGACAGCACAAGCTATTGCAAGTCAATTGAAGATTGACAAGGTGTATGCCCAGGCATTGCCTGATGACAAGGTAAAATATGTGAATCAGATCAGGCAGGAAATGGGCACCTTGGTTTTTGTTGGCGATGGCATTAATGATGCGCCGGCCCTGGCCAATGCCGATGTGGGTGTGGCTATTGGCACGGGTACTGACATTGCCATTGAATCGGCCGATGTTGTGCTGATGGGTAAAAAAATCCAGAATGTGGCGCATGCCATTTCCTTGTCCAAGGCGACGTTCAGGAATATTTATCAGAATCTGTTTTGGGCATTTGCCTATAATGTGGCGCTCATTCCCATTGCCGCCGGTATGTTGTACCCAACTTATGGTTTGGGGCTGTCACCGGTGTTTGCTGCGGCCGCCATGGCGTTGTCCAGTGTGTTTGTCGTGACCAATGCGTTAAGATTACGCCGGTTTTCAGTGAAATAACCCGGCAGGAAAATGTCCATGAATATTGGTGAAGCAGCAAAGCAAACAGGCATATCGGCAAAAATGATTCGTTATTACGAAGACATTGGTTTGATTCATCCGGTTCATCGCAGTGATTCGGGCTATCGGCAATACGCTGAAAAAGATTTGCATGCCTTGCATTTTATTCGCCGTTCACGGGATCTGGGGTTTTCTGTGCCACAAATCCAGGAGTTGCTGGCCTTGTGGAATGATAAGGGGCGTGCCAGTGCCGATGTTAAGCAAATAACCCAACAGCATATCGAAGCGCTGCTGAATAAGATTCAGCAGTTGCAGGCCATGGTGGATACCTTGCAGCACCTGAACCGGCATTGCTCGGGTGACCAACGCCCCGATTGTCCGATATTAGAAGACCTTGGCCAGACTACGCATTGTTCAGGCTGAACAGCTCTCCTGATATAGAGGGATTTTTTCCGCTGATTTTGTCTGCCAGCAATTTGCCCGAGCCGGTGGCCAGGGTAAAACCCAGTGCTCCCTGGCCAATATTCAGCCAAAGGTTTTTATATTGGGTGCCGTCAATAATGGGCTTGCCCTTTGGCGTGGCCGGACGCAGTCCGGCCCATTGTTCTGCCTGGGCGTAATTGCCGGCCTCAGGAAAAACAGCTTTGGCTTCTTTGATAAGTGTTTTAATACGGTTGGGGTCAATGCTTTTATTCATGCCAACCAGGTCGGCCATACCCGCAATACGCAGGCGTTTGCCAATACGGGCATAAACCACTTTACGTTCAAAATCGGTAATGCTGATATGGGGGGCCTGGCTATCGTTGTGGATGGGCAAGGTAAGGCTGTATCCTTTAAGTGGGCGTACAGGCACATTAATTTGAAGGGGTTTTAGCAAGGCTGTGCTTTCGCAGCCTAAAGCCACTACGATATGATCGGCCGAAAGCGTTTCCCGGTTTTTCAGCATGACGCTGACTTGTGATGACCCATTATTTTGTAAAAGTCCAACTTCCTGCTCGAAAAGAAATTCAACGCCCCGGTTTAATAAAACCGTTTTCAGGTTTTGGCAAAATTTAAAACAATCGGCGGCTTCTTCACTGGGAGTATAAATACCACCTGTGATCTGGTTTTTCAGGGGCGCAAGCGAGGGTTCTTTGGCGATGCATTCGTCGGTATCCAGGGCAAATTGTTCACAGCCAAGCTGGCGCTGGAAGTCAAGCAGCTGGACCGCACTGTTGAAGGATTCTGTACTGCGATGCAGCACCATTTTGCCGGATGCCTGAAAATCAATATCCAGTTTTTCAGTATCCATCAAGGTATGCAAGAGATCACGGCTAAGAAAGGAAAGTTGCAGCAGTTCACGGGTGGTTTTGTCGCTTTGAACAGCATTGCAGGCTTTCATGAAGCGCAGGTTCCAGCAGATATCGGCCGGATCAAGGCTGGGCCGAAAACGCAATGGAGAATCGGGGTCAAGCAGCCATTTGGGTACTTTTCCAATGACCCCCGGGCCTGCCAGCGGGGCAACATAGCTGTAAGAAAGCTGTGCCCCATTAGCATAGCTGGTTTCAAGACCTACATCTGGATTTTTATCTAGAATACTTACTTTATGACCTTGTTCAGTAAGGTAGTATGCTGTTGTAAGACCGATTACACCGGCACCTAAAATAAGTATTTCCATGGTTATTCCTGTGTGTGAAACGATTAATCCGAACTAAGCCAGGCCAGTTCTTCATCGGTAAAACCCGCCTGTTTTCTGGCCTTTATATTAAGGGGGCCTTTGGGTTTGGCCACACGGTAAGTGTGTACCATGTTGGCATACGTGGCAATGGGGTCTTTACCGGTTTGTTGGCAAAAGTATAAATACCATTTATTGCCTAATTCTACATGTCCCACTTCATCGTGCAAAATGATTCCCAGGATTTTGACGCCTTCGTGGTCATTAACGCTGGCCAGCTTGTTTTGTATGACCGGAGAAACATCCAGGCCACGCGCCTCCAGGGTTCTGGGAACCAGGGCAAGCCTGGCCAGCAGATCGTTACCGGTTTTTTCGCATATTTCCCATAAGCCGTTATGGGCCGTGAAATCACCGTACTCGTGTCCCAGGTTGCGCAAATGATCGCGAACCAGAGAAAAATGATAGGCTTCTTCTTTGGCTACGCGAAGCCAGTCACGGTAAAACTCTTCAGGCAAGTGGGCAAAACGCCAGATAATATCCAGGGCCAGGTTAATGGCATTGAATTCTATATGGGCAATAGAATGAATAAGTGCCGCTTTTCCCGCCTCACTATTGACCGAGCGGTAGGTGACTTTTTGTGGGGGTACCAGTTCAGGGAGCAAGGGGCGGCCCGGAATGGTCTTGCTGGACGGGGTTATTTCCTGTGTGTGGATGGGGGCGTCGAAAGCAATTTGCTGGACAGCGGCAATTTTTTCATCGGGATCCGAAACGATAAGTGCCTGAAGGGCACTTTCACGAAGGGAAAGGGGGATGGACATAAAAACAATGATTCTTTGAAATAGTTGGTATTGACCCTATTTTAGCCAAATAAGGCTGATGATATAGTGAATGGTTTTAGCGTTGTGGATTATTCTCATGAGTCATGTTCCCCATATTGTATTTCTGGATCGAGCCACCATTCCGGCCTTCATTCAGTTAAAACCCTTTACCTTTGAGTGCACGGTTGAGATGCATGATAATACACCGCCACATCTGGTGGCTAAGCGTATTGAGAATGCCGATATCGTGATCACCAACAAAGTCCGGATTGACAATGACAGCCTGTCTCGTGCGTCGTTGCTGAAATTAATTGCGATCTCTGCAACTGGCACAAATGTGGTTGATGTCAAAGCCTGTGAAATCAAGGGTTGTGTGGTCAGCAATATTCGAAATTATGCGGTCAACAGCGTGCCAGAGCATGCGTTGGCTCTTATTTTTGCCTTGCGCAGAAGCCTCGTTCCCTATCATGCCTCTGTCAAGGCCGGGCGTTGGCAGCAAAGTGGGCAGTTTTGTTATTTTGATTATCCTATCAAGGATTTGGCTAATAGCACCCTGGGTATTTTTGGTTCGGGCGCGTTGGGTTCATCACTGGCAAGCCTGGCCAGGGGCTTGGGAATGAAAACCGTTTTTGCTTCGCGAAAAGGACAGGCTCCTCGTGATGGAAACTTTCGTTCATTTGATGAAGTACTTGAAACTTCAGATATTTTGAGCTTGCATCTGCCACTGACACCAGAGACCCGAAATATGATTTCAGATCCTGAATTCGACAAAATGAAACCATCTGCCTTGTTGGTGAATACCGCAAGAGGAGGCCTGGTTGATGAAGAAGCACTGGTGCGAGCCCTTAAGGGCAAGAAGATTGGCGGTGCAGCATTTGATGTGGTTACCACTGAACCCATGCCGGATTCACACCCGTTTATGGCATTGATGGATTATCCCAATTTTATTTTGACACCACACGTGGCATGGGCTAGTGAAGAGGCCATCCAGACATTGGCTGACCAGTTGATTAATAACATTAATGCCTTTGTACGGGGAGAAATCCGCAATCAGGTGTTCTCGTAATCGTTTTACCGGAGATGATGGATAGGTGTTTGTCCTTCTTGTGTCAAGAATTGTAAACCTCTATGCTGGTTTTGCTTCCTTTGAAGTAAAAAAAACAGCATCTCAGAGGCGGATATGCAAAATCAGAAACCGGTTTTATTTGGAGAGTTTGATTATATTATTGTAGGAGCCGGTTCGGCGGGGTGTCTGCTTGCCAACCGTTTGTCAGCAGACCCCAATAACAAGGTTTTATTGATAGAAGCGGGTGGGCCTGATTCCTGGCATTGGCTGCATATCCCGGTGGGGTATTTGTACTGTATAGGCAATCCACGCGCTGACTGGTGCTTTAACACAAGAGCTGATGCGGGGCTTCATGATCGCAGTATTGCCTACCCAAGGGGTAAGGTGATAGGTGGCAGTTCGGCCATTAATGGCATGATTTACATGCGGGGACAAAAGCAGGATTATGACTGCTGGGCCAGCCTGGGTAATAAGGGCTGGGCATGGGAAGACGTGTTGCCTTTATTCAAGAATTTCGAGAATCACCATTTGGGCAATAGTGAATGGCATGGTGCCAATGGTGAATTGCGAATCGAGCACCAGCGCCTTCGTTGGGATATCTTGGATGCCTTCAGGTCCGCGGCAGCACAGGCAGGTATTCCATCTATAGATGATTTCAATTGCGGTGACAATGAAGGAAGTGCTTATTTTGAGGTAACCCAAAAAAAGGGTTTGCGTTTCAGTTCGGCAAAGGCTTTTCTGCATCCGGTAAAGTCTCGCAAAAACCTGACCATTCTTATGCATGCCACCAGCGATCGTATCGTATTTGAAGGAAAACGGGCGCGGGGCATTCAGTATTATATTAATGGCAAACTGTATCAGGCCAACGCTGTGGCAGAGCTGGTTTTGTCTGCTGGTGCGATTGGCTCGGTGCAAATATTGCAGCGCTCGGGTATTGGCCCTGCTTCTTACCTTAACAAACTGCAGATTCCGGTCGTGCATCATGCACCAGAGGTTGGCAAGAATCTTCAGGATCATTTGCAATTGCGCATGATTTATAAAGTCTCTGGGGTAAAGACACTGAATAAAATGATGCAATCACCTTTGCAAAAAACCTGGATGGGCCTGCAATATGCCTTGTTTCGCAAAGGCCCCTTAACCATGGCGCCTTCCCAGTTGGGGGTCTTTGCCCTGTCCTCTGAGGAGCAGGGTAGTGCCAATCTTGAATATCACGTACAGCCCTTGTCACTGGAGAAATTTGGTGAGCCTTTGCACGCGTTTTCTGCCTTTACCGCTTCTGTCTGCAATTTAAGGCCAACCAGCAGGGGCGAAATCAATATTGTTTCGCCTGCCTGGCATGAAAAGCCCGACATTATGTGCAACTATTTAAGTACCGATGAGGATATCCGGATTGCCGCACTTAGCCTGAAACTGACCCGAAAAATTGTGGGTCAAAAAGCCTTGGCAAAATATAACCCCATTGAATATAAACCAGGCACTATCTACCAAACCGAAGAAGACCTGGTTAGGGCTGCCGGTGAAATAGGCACTACTATTTTTCATCCGGTAGGCACGTGCCGGATGGGAATCGATGATAAAGCCGTGGTTGACCCGGAACTGAGAGTCAGGGGAGTAGGTGGACTGAGGGTGATAGATGCCTCGATCATGCCGCAGATCACCTCGGGCAATACCAATGCGCCTGTGATGATGATTGCCGAAAAAGGGGCCAGAATGATCCTGGCATCACGTTGATTTATTCATTTATGCAGTTTTGGCATGATTACTTTAAGCGTAATGAGGGCCGCACGGATATAGCCTGGTTGAATATGCAAAGAAATATTAGTTAGTTTGCGTTGGCCCGGTAACTCTATATTATAAAAACCTGATTTGTTATACCGAACCAGAATATAAATTTCAATATGAAACGGGTTTGGTTTTTGAATTTAGGTTAACCATGTCTTTACAAACAGCCAGTGAATTTTCAGGTGGGTTTGAACGGCCCCTGTTATGGTCACCCCCCAAAGGTAGTGTCGGTGCCACTTTACTGCACGATAAAAGGGCGGTGCTGGCAGAGCGGCTTCGCCTTATTGCAGCTAGTCATTCCCGTGTCAGGCTGGCTTCCAGCTTGTCGGCAGAAGACCAGATACTCACCGATATTATTTTGACCGATTTGAAAAATACCGCAGATAGGGTCATTGATATTTTTACACTGGAAACCGGACGCTTGCACCAGGAAACCCTGGCATTGCTTGAGCAGGTAAAACAGCGTTATGGCTATGAAATCAAATTGTATCGGCCAGAGGCCGGGCAGCTTGCTGAGTATATTAATACCTATGGCCTTAACGGGTTTTACGATAGCCTGGAAGCCCGTAAGAAATGTTGCCATATAAGAAAAATAGCCCCCCTTGATCTTGCGCTGGCACAGGCCGGTGCCTGGATAACAGGGCAACGCCGTGAACAGTCGGTGACCCGCACTGCGCTTGCTTTGCAGGAACAGGATACAGCCAGAAATATTCTTAAATATAACCCGCTGTTTGATTGGTCCGAGGCGGAAATATGGGCCTATGTCAATTTATACGATTTACCCGTTAATGTGTTGCACGCCCAGGGCTATCCCAGTATTGGCTGTGAGCCCTGTACCAAGGCGGTGCGTGCCGGTGAAGACCCCCGTGCAGGGCGTTGGTGGTGGGAATCGCAAGACAGCAAGGAATGTGGCCTGCATGTCAGCCCGGCCCCGACAGCGTAAGCAATAACAACAGAAATCTCTAGAAAACCAGGATTTGTAATGAATAGCATAACTGAAACCGTGCACCTTGAAAAAGCACAATTGCATACCGAACACCTGAAGCGGCTGGAAACCGAATCTATTTATATTATTCGTGAAGTGGTGGCAGAGTGCCGCTCACCAGCGCTGCTGTTTTCCGGCGGCAAGGATTCAGTGGTCTTGCTGCATTTGGCGATGAAGGCCTTCCGTCTGGGCGATCGCAAATTGAATCTGCCATTTCCATTGGTTCATATTGATACTGGCCATAACTACCCGGAAGTGATCGCCTTCCGGGATGAACTGGTTAAAAAATATGCTCTGAACCTGGTGGTGGGCCATGTGGAAGACTCTATTCGAAAGGGAACGGTGCGCTTGTACCGTGAAAATGATTCGCGCAATGCCGCACAGGCCGTGACCTTGCTGGAAACCGTGGATGAAAACGGCTTTGATGCCTTAATGGGTGGTGCCCGCCGCGATGAGGAAAAAGCCCGGGCCAAAGAACGTATTTTTTCTTTCCGTGACGAATTTGGTCAGTGGGATCCGAAAAACCAGCGTCCTGAACTATGGGATTTGTATAACGCCCGTATTCACCCAGGTGAACAAATCCGTGTTTTTCCGATTTCAAACTGGACCGAGCTGGATATCTGGCAATACATTGAACAGGAAAACCTAAGCCTGCCTTCCATTTACTATGCACATGAGCGTGAAGTGGTGCGCCGTAATAATTTGCTGGTGCCGGTAACGCCATTAACCCCTAAAAAAGAAGACGAGCAAAGCGAAGTGCTGACGGTACGCTTCCGTACTGTGGGCGATATCAGTTGCACCTGCCCGGTATTAAGTACAGCGGCTTCACCGCAAGCCATTATTGAAGAAACGGCGATTACGGAAATTACCGAGCGCGGAGCCACCCGGATGGATGACCAGACTAGCGAAGCATCTATGGAAAAACGCAAAAAAGAAGGTTACTTCTGATAAGAATTGGATAGAGAGAAAGACATGACAGAAAAAATACATACCCAGGGCTTGCTGCGTTTCATTACCGCGGGCTCGGTGGATGATGGCAAAAGCACGCTGATTGGCCGTTTATTATATGACAGCAAATCGGTACTGACAGACCAGTTGCAGGCGATCCAGAAAGCGCGGCATAAAAGAACCAGTGGTGAACAGATTGATTTTTCCCTATTGACTGACGGCCTTGAGGCCGAGCGCGAGCAGGGCATTACGATTGATGTGGCCTACCGTTATTTTTCAACGGCAAACCGCAAGTTCATTATTGCGGATACCCCCGGGCATGAGCAGTACACCCGTAATATGGTGACAGGGGCTTCCACCGCCGATGCCGCGATTGTGCTGGTTGATATTGTGCGTGCCATTAAAGAAAATGGCGAATTTGAGTTGCTGGCGCAAACCAAACGCCATACCGCCCTGATTAAACTGCTGGGTATCCGTCATGTATTGGTGGCGGTCAATAAAATGGATCTGGTGGGGTTTGATGAAGCCCGCTTCAATCAGGTAAAAGCCGCTTACCTGGCACTGGCCCGGCAGCTTGTTCTGGATGCAAGCCAGATTCACTTCGTTCCCGTCTCGGCACTGGGGGGCGACAATATCGTTTTCAAGAGCGCGCAAACCCCTTGGTATGATGGCAAGCCATTGTTATCTATTCTGGAGTCGCTGGATAATGGGGAAGATGACGGCCGGAATGCGCCAGAAGCGCTGCGCCTGCCGGTGCAGCTGGTGATTCGCCAGGATGGCTCACAGGCGGATGACTTCAGGGGCTATATGGGCAAGGTTGCCCAAGGTAGCGTGTACGTTGGCCAGCAAATTAGGGTTTTGCCTGCCAACCAGACGGCAAAAGTCACAGAAATTATCACCCCTGACGGTAACGTGCAACAGGTACTCAAAGACGGGACGGTTACTATCCGTCTTGATGCGGATATTGATATTTCCCGTGGCGATATGCTGGTGGATGCACAGGCTGCGGTTGAACCAAGCAAGACGCTGTCTGCCAATATCTGCTGGTTTGATGAGTTCCCCTTGAATCTGAAAAGAAAATATCTGCTGAAACATACATCGGCCACCGTGCCGGTGCGTGTTAACCAGATCCATCATGTGCTGGATGTGCAAACCTTGCTGGACACCGCAGACAAAGACCAGCTGGCATTGAATGATATTGGCAAGGTGGGCTTGTCCCTGCAAAAACCACTGGCAGTGGATACTTATGCAAAAAACCAGATCACGGGTTCGTTTATTTTGATTGATGAAGCCAGCAATAATACGGTGGCAGCGGGTATTATTAATTAAGCAGCAGGCGTTTCCATGCTGGAGCGCATGGGAACGAATCAAGTTGACATGTTTGAAAAGGCCCTTTGGAGATTTTCAGAGGGCCTTTTTTCAGAGGGCCTTTTTTCAGAGGGCTTTTCTAATGCTGTTACAGGTTTCCGCGCTCTTGCGCGGGAACCTGAATCACTTAAACACTGGCCGGGTCAAACACGGCCACTTTCCTGGCTTTTACATATACATTATCGCCTGGCATGAGGCCCAGTGTGCGGAAGCGTTCTTTGGTTAGTACCACTTCAATATTTTCGTCCTGGCCGTCGCGGGCAATTTCAACCCGGACAATCGGGCCAATCGAATGGATATGCTCTATTTGGCCATGACCCAGGGCATTGGTGGCATCAAGGCTGATTTCAATATCATGCGGGCGGATGTAGGCAATGGCTTCAGTGCCAGTGAAATGTGCGCTGTGCTGGCTGATTTCATGGCGGAAGTCACCGCTGGTGAAGTGTTTGTCCTGGATTCGGCCATGGAACAGGTTCACATCACCCAGGAACTGGGTCACGAACGGGCTGGCCGGTGTGTCATAAATCTCATCGGGGCTGCCGACCTGTTCGATATGACCGTGATTCATCACCACCACCCGGTCGGATACCTCCAGGGCCTCTTCCTGGTCGTGAGTGACGAAAATGCTGGTTAAATTGATCTCATCATGCAGGTCACGCAACCAGCGACGCAGATCTTTGCGTACCTTGGCATCCAGCGCGCCGAAAGGTTCGTCTAGCAATAATACCTGGGGTTCAACTGCCAAAGAACGCGCCAAGGCAATCCGCTGGCGTTGGCCACCAGATAATTGTGACGGGTAGGCATTGGCCAGCCAGTCCAGTTGCACCATTTTTAGCAAAGCCATGACTTTTTCCCGGATGGCCTCTTGGGAAGGACGATCTTTGCGTGGTTTTACATTCAGGCCAAAGGCGATATTGTCGAACACGGTCATGTGACGAAACAGGGCATAATGCTGGAATACAAAGCCAATCTGGCGCTTTGAGACGTGGGTGTCTGTGCTGTCTTGCCCATCAAAAATAATTTTTCCGGAGTCTGCTTTTTCAAGACCGGCAATAATGCGCAGCAGGGTGGTTTTACCGCAGCCTGAAGGTCCCAGCAGGGCAAGCAGCTCACCACTGTGAATTTCCAGATTGATATTATCAAGGGCTGTAAACCCGGCAAATTTCTTTGAGATGTTCTGAACTTCAATACTCACGATAATTCCTGTTTATGTAGCGACTTGCCAAGAAGGCATGGCGAATGCGGATTTGGTTGGCACGCCACCTTAGAGTGTAGAATTGCTTATGTAAAACCGGAACGAAGAAAAATTGATATTTATATAACTTATGGTTATAAGTGATTTTCAAGCTATGGCATAAGTCACATAGCCTCTGGCGCAATGTCTGTAATTTTTTACCATTTAAGACGGACATCAGGTAAAGTGGTGAACTTTATTGCCAATGGCAGACTCTATTTGCCCATTAGAAAAAATGATAAGGAGTATCAATGAATTGGGGCCAAGAATTACAAGACAGCGCGCTTTGGATCTTGCAGGCTTTGGTAATTTCATCAGTCATGCTGGGACTGGTTGGTTTTATTCTGGTTAAAACAACCAAATGGGCGGGGCAATTCTGGCTGTTGGCCGGTGATTACTTCAATCCCAGAAACAGTCTGCGTCCCTTGCTGACATTTGGTGTGATCCTGTTTCTAAGTTTGTTCGGGGTCCGGGTCAGTGTGTTGTTTTCAAACTGGTACAACACGATGTACACGGCTTTGCAAGAGCTTAATGAAGACGGATTCTGGATTCAGATGGGGGTGTTTGCCATTCTGGCTGCAATTCATATTTCCCGTGTTCTGGTGTCTTATTATTTACAGCAGAGTTTTACCATCAGGTGGCGTGAATCCCTGAATGAATCCCTGCTCTCGCAATGGCTGGAAAAAAGCAGCTATTATCGCTCCCACTATCTTGAAACACCGGCCGATAACCCTGACCAGCGTATCCAGCAGGATGTATCCAGTTTTGTGACAACGTCCCTGTCCCTGCTTCTGGGTCTGGTCAGTTCCCTGGTTTCAGCCGTTGCCTTTACCATTATTCTTTGGGGACTGTCTGGTGACTTAACCGTTTTTGGATTCACCCTGTCAAAAGGGATGGTCTTTGCCCTGTTTATTTACATCCTGATTGCCACGGTCTTTGCATTCAAGATCGGGCGTCCGCTTATTCGCCTGAGCTTTCTTGATGAGCGTTTTAATGCGGATTACCGTTATTCACTGGTTCGGGTACGAGAGTATGCCGAAAGTATTGCCTTTTACAAGGGTGAAGAGATCGAAGGGCAGAAACTGCGCAATCGCTTTGCCCGGGTTATTGGGAACGTGTGGGCAATTGTTTTTCGTTCAGTCAAACTCCAGGGCTTCAACTTGCTGGTTTCGCAAACCGCGGTTATTTTCCCTTTCATTATTCAGGCAAAAAGGTTCTTTTCCCAGCAAATTACGCTGGGTGCCATGATTCAAACGGCGCAAGCCTTTGGTACTTTGCATGATAACCTGTCATTTTTCCGTGATGCCTATGATACGTTTGCCGGTTACCGGGCGGTGCTGGATCGCTTAAGCGGTTTTGTACAAAATTCTCGTGCCGCTGATAAATTACCGGTCCCTGAAGTCAAGGTGGAGCAGGATACGGTTGCGTTGCGTAATGTCAGCATTACCACGCCAGCGGGAAAATGTCTGGTCAAAGACTTGTCCTTTGCGGTAGAGCCCGGCCACTCCCTGCTGTTGCAGGGTCCTTCGGGATCGGGCAAAACCACGATTCTGCGAACGATTGCCGGTTTGTGGCCTTATTCGAAAGGTCAGGTGGTGCGGCCTGATAATAATGTATTGTTTTTGTCGCAAAAACCTTATTTGCCCGAAGGTTCCCTGCTGGATGTGCTGTACTACCCCAATGCAGTACCTGAAGATGGTCATGAACATGCCCGCAAGGTATTGCAGGATGTGAATCTGGGGCACCTTGTCAGTCGCATGGATGAAGTGGTGAGCTGGACCAATATCCTTTCTTTGGGCGAGCAGCAAAGAATTGCGTTTGGCCGTTTGCTGCTGGCAAAACCGGTTGCTGCGTTCATAGACGAAGCCACTTCGGCGATGGACGAAGGCCTTGAAGATGCCATGTACAGGCTGGTTGCTGAAAGACTGCCCGAATTGCGCCTTATTAGCGTGGGTCATCGCAGCACCCTGTATTCGCATCATACGCATTTGCTATATTTGCGCGGAGAGGGTATCTGGGATTTCAAGCCGTTGCAGGCTGAGGCAATGGCTTAGGCCAGCAAAAAAGTAGCTGGAACCTCAAGCTTTCCTTGCCAAACTGGCTTCGCCGTATTTGGGAATTATCCTGTTTGCGGCGAAGGCGGTTTTTTTCTCTATTGTGCCTGGCCCTGCGTTTAGACAAACCAGGAAAGGGCGCTTTTGTTAATGGCTGCGCCAATGATATACAGAAAAATCAGGCTGGCAATAACGGTGGCGATTAATTTTTGCGCAGGTGTTTTTCCGCGCTTGATGGCTATCGTGCCCACGCCAATATAGGCAATCAGGGCCACTATTTTGGCAAGAATAAAAGGTTGGTTGGGGCCAATCACGGCAGCCAGGGTAAAACCGCAGATCAACAGGATAGAATCAATCACATGCGGGGCTACTTTTACAAAACCTTTTTGCAGCAGGCCTGAGCCTGTGATGGACCAAAAAGCGCGAATCAGGAAAAAGGTGATGCTCAGGTAGGCACAGGTCATGTGCAGGTGCTTGATGGGTAGATAATAATCAGCCATAATCTCTTTTTGAAAAGTCAAATACTGGAAGCCTAGCATTTTAACTTATGATAATTGTTTTTGATTTTTCACCCTACGGTTTGTCAGCTTAATGCGTTTTTCTGGGCGTTTTTCTGATATTCAAGTCTTTTTTCCGGATGTTGCATGGATCTCGTTGTTGGCCCTGATATCTTAGTTATTCTTTTCTTTGTTGCCATGCTTGCCGGTTTTGTCGATACCATCGCAGGTGGTGGTGGCCTGATTACTATTCCGGTGTTATTGCTGGCACAGGTGCCGCCCATCAATGCCTTGGCCACCAACAAGCTGCAGGGCAGTTTTGGTACCCTGACTTCTTCCCTGACCATGCTCAGAAAAAGAATCGTGCGCTTCGAGGATATTTGGAAACCAGCGCTATTGGCTTTTGCAGGGGCGGCATTGGGTACTTTTATCATTCAGCTGGTTGATGTCTCGGTGCTGGATATTGTGATTCCGGTTGTGTTGGTGATGATTGGACTGTATTTTTTATTTACGCCTTCTGCTGGCAAGGTGGAGCGGGTGCCGCGCATGAGTGCCAGGGCTTTCAATTGCACCGTTGTGCCAACAATTGCGTTTTATGATGGCATTTTTGGTCCCGGAACCGGTTCTTTTTTTTCCCTGGCCAATGTGGCGTTGCGGGGACAGCAAATCATCAAGGCAACCGCCAATGCCAAGGTGTTTAATTTTGCCAGCAATGTCGCTTCGGTGGCGCTTTTTGTACTGGGTGGCAAAGTCTTGTGGCTGATCGGTGGTATCATGATTGTTGGGCAAATAATTGGCGCTTATGCCGGTTCTTTAATGGTCATCAGTCATGGCAGCAAATTTATTCGTCCACTTATTGTGCTGGTCTGTTTTGTCATGGTTACCCGTTATCTGCTTGAAAAATTCTAGAAAACGGTAGCTTGTTACCGGAGAGTTTTTTAAATAACAGGCCAGTCATATAAGTATCATAAAGCCGTAATAGGATAGTATGGTTTTATAAGCATTTATTGCATCATAAATTGAAATAACCAGGAAGTACTGTATTGGCAAATCGAACCACCACTAAAAATCCGGCAAACAGGCCTGTTCAGGCAAACAGTTCCCTTACGGACAGCACGCCAGACTTTGATCCCGATGTTCCAAGCCGTGAAAATATTCTTCAGGTGTTCCGGGATTCAAAACCTCCCCTGACTGTAAATGCCCTGATTAGTGTATTCGGGCTGTCTCGGGACGCCAGCATAGTGGGTCTAGAAAGACGCTTGGGGGCCATGCAAAGAGATGGCCAGCTTGAGCAAATACCGGGCGGTTGGCAACTGTCCCAACAGAAAAATTTTGTGATAGGCAAAGTCCAGGGGCATCGGGATGGATTTGGTTTCCTGATTCCCGAAGACGGTTCGCAGGATTTGTTCCTGTCACCCCGTGAAATGCTTAAGGTATTGCATGGCGACCGGGTTCAGGTAAAACCTACGGGCGAATATAAAGGCAAGCTTGAAGGCACTATTGTAGAGGTTTTGGAGCGCGGTACAACACGATTGGTTGGACGGTTGCTGCATGAACAGGGCCTTTATGTCGTGGTGCCTGAAGACCAGCGCATCAAGCACGACATTATTGTACAGAATGCCGACCTGGGTGGAGCCCGGCACGGGCAAGTGGTTACTGTTGAAATTATTCAACAGCCAACCCGTCATACCCAGCCTTTGGGAAAAATCATTGAAGTGCTGGGTGAAATAGATGACCCGGGCATGGAAATTGAAATTGCGGTGCGCAAATTTGATGTCCCGGTTGCGTTTTCTGATGCGACCCAGATACAGTCAGAAAGCCTGCCCGATGAAGTGCAGCCTTCGGATCTTAAGGGTCGTATAGATTTGCGTGATGTGGCATTTATCACCATCGATGGTGAGGATGCCCGTGACTTTGATGATGCCGTATATGCCGAGATTGTTGATATAGGCACTGAAAAACGCCGTAAAATGGCGTGGCGACTTTTAGTGGCCATTGCCGATGTTTCCCATTATGTCAAACCCGGCGATGCCATTGACCGGGATGCCATCGAGCGCGGAACTAGTGTTTATTTCCCGCGCCGCGTCATACCCATGCTGCCTGAAAAACTCTCCAATGGCCTGTGCTCCCTGAATCCAGAAGTCGATCGTCTGGTTCTGGTGTGCGATATGGTCATTCCCATGACGGGTGCCAAGGCGGGAACGGTGACGGCTTACCAGTTTTACAATGCGGTTATCAACTCGCATGCACGTACCACTTATACGCAAATATGGAATGCCTTGCAGCAGCCAACAGGTCCGGCCGCTACCGAATTAGGTGATTTGCTGTCACATGTTAAAGATTTATATGCTTTATATGAAGCTCTTGAAAAGAAACGGGAACAGCGCGGTGCGATGGATTTCGACACCATTGAAACCCGCATTCTATGCAATGAGATGGGCAAGATAGAGCAAATTGTTCCATTTATCAGGAATAATGCGCATAAGTTAATTGAAGAATGCATGTTGGCGGCCAACACGTGTGCGGCCGATTTCGTGTTAAGAAACAAACGGCAGGGACTGTACCGTATTCATGAAGGTCCAACCCCTGAAAAACTGGAGGCCCTGCGTGAGTTTTTGCGTACCGTGGGGTTGTCGCTGGGCGGTGGAGATGATCCTTCCGGTAAGGATTATGCCGCGTTGCTTGATGCCGGGCGTTCGCGTCCCGACTTCCAAATTCTTCAGACCATGTGCCTAAGATCCATGCAGCAGGCCATGTACAGTCCCGACAACGTGGGGCATTTTGGTCTGGCCTATGAGCAATACACCCATTTTACCTCACCCATTCGCCGTTACCCTGACCTGCTTACGCACCGGGTGATCAAGTCTATTCTTGCCCATAGGCACTATACGCCCGAGTTGGCGGCTGTGCCCAAAGAGCAGGGCGAAACGCATAAAGAGCATGAACATGCGGTATGGGATAGCCTGGGTATGGTGCTTTCCGGCTACGAACGCCGGGCCGATGATGCCTCACGCGATGTGGAAGCCTGGCTTAAGTGCTGGTATGTTCGTGAACATGTGGGTGAGGTTTTTAGTGGACGGGTAAGCGGCGTTGCACCTTTTGGGTTGTTTGTGACACTTGAAACCCTGTTTGTTGAGGGCCTGGTGCATGTTTCGGAATTAGGTACCGATTATTTCCAATACAATGAAGGTTTGCACGAATTACGTGGAGAACGCACGGGTATGCGTTACCGTTTGACGGATCCGGTCCAGGTGCAGGTTACACGGGTAGACCTTGAGGCCCGGCGAATCGAGTTTTCGCTGGTCAAGGGCACTACCTTTGAATCATTACGTAAAGATGCCCAGCGTGGCGAATCCGCACCGCGGCAGATAAAGCGCCCGGCCAAGCCCAAGCCCGAAGCCCTTAGGGGGCAAACCGCACATCAAAGACGGGCAGAGTTGAAAAAGTCAATTCAACCCGCCGGCGTGCAAAAGAACAAAAAATCAACGCGTAAGCGAAGATAAATACAAAGGTAATCAATTTATATGGCAAGCAGTCAAATTCTGGCAGGTTTTCATGCAGTAGTCGCTCGCATGCGCCACGCACCCGATTCAATCCGGGAAATTTATATCGAAGCATCGCGCAAAGACAAGCGCATGCAAAGCCTGGTTGAGCAGGCGGAAAAAAATAAAATCCGTATTCATCCGGTTCCTATGGACCGTCTTGATGGCCTGGCTAAAGGTGTTCGCCATCAAGGGGTGGTTGCCCTGGCCGACCCTAAACAGCTGGCAGTCAATATCGATGACGTTCTTGATGTGATCGAGGGGCCTGCCCATTTGTTGATTCTTGATAGCGTGACCGATCCCCATAACCTGGGGGCGTGCCTGCGTACGGCAGATGCTGCCGGGGTCCATGCTGTCATTGCACCCAAAGACAAGGCTGTAGGCATCAATGCCACGGTTCAGCGTGTGGCATGCGGTGCGGCAGACACTGTTCCTTACATCATGGTTACTAATCTGGCCCGAACTATGCGCCAGCTCAAAGAGCGGGATGTCTGGCTGATTGGCACCGATGACCAGGCAAGCGCTACCTTTCATGACGTTGATGCCACCCGTTCTATTGCCTGGGTAATGGGCGCGGAAGGCGAGGGAATGCGACGCCTGACGCGGGAAACCTGTGATGAATTGGTGCGTATTCCCATGCAGGGCTCGGTTGAAAGTCTTAATGTTAGTGTGGCGAGTGCAGTTTGCCTGTACGAAACTGTTCGTCAGCGCCAGGTAAAATAAATAAAAATCCATTCTTTAACAGTCACATCATGTCAAAAAACGAATATAGCGGGTTTACCACCTCCATTCTTCACGCAGACCGCCGTAAAGCCGTAGAGCACGGAGCCATTCACAAGCCATTGCATACGTCAACCGAGTACGCTTTTGCCGACTCACGGGAACTGGCTGCCGTCTTTCAGGGTAAATCGGGTTATACCTATGCCCGCCAGGGAACCCCGACAACGGCTGCTCTTGAAGATAAAATTACCTTGATGGAAGGGGGAGCAGGCACCGTTACGTTTGCCACAGGCATGGCGGCCTTGTCTTCCATCTTCATGACGCTGTTAAAACAGGGCGACCATCTGGTTTCCAGTCAGTTTGTTTTTGGTAATACCAATAGTTTGCTGGGCACTCTTGATCGACTTGGCGTAACAGTGACTTTTGTTGATCCTAGCAATGCGCAACAGGTAAAAGACGCTATCCGCCCTGAAACAAAAATGATATTTACCGAAACCATTGCCAATCCGGGTACGCAAATTGCCGATTTGTCAGCAATTGGTGATATTTGCGAACTGCACAATCTGGTTTATGTGATAGACAATACCTTAACGTCACCATGGTTGTTTCAAGGTAAAAGCGTCAAGGCTTCATTGGTAATGAATTCATTGTCCAAATATATCTGTGGTCATGGCAATGCGCTGGGCGGTGCGGTTACCAATACCGGTTTGTACGATTGGTCCGGCTATGCCAATATTTATGATAACTACAAAACCGGCCCTGCAAACGCCTGGGGTTTAACCCAAATCAAGAAAAAAGGCTTGCGTGATATGGGGGCTACGCTCTCATCTGATGCTGCCCATCGAATTGCCGTGGGAGCTGAAACACTTGCTTTAAGAATGAAGCAATCTTGTTCAAACGCATTGGCACTTGCCCGTTTTCTTGAGACACATCCCGGGATCGCGAGTGTGCGCTATCCCGGCTTAAGCCAGCATCCGCAGCATGAACGTGCGGCGACCCTGTTTAACCATCGTTTTGGGGGGTTGCTGGGTGTAGAGCTGGTGGATGGCATTGACTGCTTTGAGTTTTTGAATAAGCTGAATGTGGTGGTGCTGGCGACGCATCTGGGTGATGCCAGGACCTTGGCTTTGCCAGTGGCCCATACCATTTATTATGAAATGGGACCTGCCCGAAGGGCTGAAATGGGTATTGGTGATAATTTGCTGCGCGTCTCTGTGGGTATCGAAGATGAGGAAGACCTGATCAATGATTTCAGGCAGGCACTTGCACAATGCATGGATGCCGCGTAACAGTCGGACCGTGGTTTTAACCAACCTTGTACGGGTGTATAAAAAATCATACAAATTAATTGCTTTCCATTGATAATGGCCGCAAGACTAGTAAATATGCGGGTTTTGCTGTGTTTTTTCTTGACAGCCAATAAGATTAAAGGGAAGATACGCGTGATGATTTACATCAGAGTTAATTTAGAAAAGGGGTTTTCCTGAATGAATAAGACAGAATTAGTTGAATACATTGCATCTAAGGCCGATATTTCCAAAGCAGCTGCTGGCCGCTCTCTGGATGCAATGATCGCTGCAGTGAAAGCAACACTGAAAAAAGGCGAGACGGTAACCTTGGTTGGTTTTGGTACATTTGCCGTTTCTACGCGTGCAGCCCGTACTGGTCGTAACCCACGAACAGGCGAAGCCATCAAAATCAAAAAAGCCAAAGTACCTAAATTCCGTCCAGGTAAAGCACTGAAAGATGCGGTAAACTAAATTTGGTTTGTAATGCTTGGAAAACGGTTTTTAATTGAATAATCAACCGGTGCTATTCCAAACCTTGCAAAAAGTAAAGCACCCACTGCTTGATTAATGTCTGACAGTGCGGTGCTTTTTTTATGTTAGACTGCTTGGAATTGAGTAATACAATGGATAATTCCGGAATGCTGATTGACAGGTTTGGTCGAAAAATTGATTATTTACGCATATCACTGATAGATAAGTGTGATTTGCGGTGTTCCTACTGTATTCCCAAGGGATTCAAAGAGTTTGAGCGTCCTGCAAATTGGTTGTCTTTTGATGAAATAGTGCGTGTGGTTGCTGCCTTTTCCCGTATGGGAACCCGTCGTTTCAGGTTAACGGGTGGAGAGCCACTGCTACGCAAAGACCTGCCTGAGCTGGTCGCCCGCCTCTCGGCTTTGGAAGGGGTTCAGGACCTGTCCATGTCTACCAATGGCACACAATTGAAAAAATTCGCGCAACCCTTGCGTGATGCCGGTTTGCACCGTCTTAACGTCAGTCTGGATTCCTTGCGGCGTGAATGTGTCGAAGAAATTTCAGGCAGCGACAGTTTGTCAAAAGTAATGGCAGGACTGGAGGCAGCCAGGCAGGCCGGTTTCACAAGAATTAAAATTAATATGGTCCCGCTGGCTGGTATTAACATCTCTGATATAGAGGATATGATTCAGTACTGTATCCAGAATCAGTTTGTACTGCGCCTTATTGAAGTCATGCCCATGGGGTTAACCGGGCAGAAACAGGTGCCGGTTAATTTGCAGGAAATTATTGAGCAGGTTAAATACAAGTTTGGCTTGCAAGAGTCCAACAAGGTATGGGGTGGGGGGCCGGCCCGTTACTGGGAAACACCCAACAGTGATTTTACGCTTGGCTTTATAACACCCAAATCCCAGCATTTCTGTGAAACCTGCAATCGGGTCCGGCTTGCGGTTGATGGGCATTTGTATTTGTGTTTAGGGCAAGAAGACAAGCTTAATCTGCTGCCTTATTTACGTGATAACTGTACAGATGCAGAACTTGAACAAGCCATTCGCGAAGCGATAGAGCTGAAGCCTGAACGGCATGAATTCAATACTCAGCCAGAGAAAATCATCCGTATCATGTCGATGACGGGTGGTTAAGCATTTTTATAATAAAAAGCGGCCTGTGAGCCGCTTTGCTTATAGGATAGACAAGCTTACTTCGGACGCACCGATTTGCATACATCGGGGTTGGTTTCAACCAGCGGCCCACCCACTGCATCAACACAAATAGGTACTGAGGCAAAAATACCGTGGATGATTTGCTTGCCCTGTTCATCCTTAACGCCACCCAGGGTTTCGGCAATCGCATTGGGGCGGCCTGGCAGGTTCAGAATCAGGCTGTTGCCGCGGATGACACCCACTTGACGGGATAAAATGGCGGTAGGAATGAAGTGCAGGCTGATTTGTCGCATTTGCTCGCCAAATCCGGGGATGATACGATCGGCAACAGCAAGGGTGGCCTCAGGGGTCACGTCACGCAAATAAGGGCCGGTACCACCGGTGGTTAAGATTAATGGGCATTTTTTAATGTCAGAGAGCTCAATCAGGGTTTGTTCAATAATAGGCTGTTCATCGGGAATTAAATGCTCTACAAACTCCAGCGGGTTTAATACTGCAGAGCTTAACCAGGATTTTAATGCAGGCAAGCCCTGGTCTTGATAGGTTTTATTGAAGGCCCGATCGCTGATAGAGACGATGCCAATGCGTAGTGTTTCCATACTGATTCCTTTGACTGCACTTGCTTTTACAATGATGAATAGCGAATGTTGTTTAATAAAGGCGTGCTTGTGCCAAGCATTCTGTAAATTTATGCCAGAATACAGGGCCTAAATTCTTGCCTTGAAAAGAATTGTATTCTATACCATTGAAATTATCTTATTCCCCCTGTTTTGCTTAGTATTAAGGATGAAAAAACGTGACAGACCAACAATTAACGCATTTTGACAGTCAGGGTCAGGCCCATATGGTTGATATTTCAGAAAAAAAAGAAACCAAGCGGGTTGCCCGTGCCAGTGGAAAGATAAGTATGAACGAAGTGGCTTACCGTTTGCTGGTTTCAGGACAAAGTAAAAAGGGTGATGTATTGGGTATTGCACGCATTGCCGCTATCCAGGGCTCTAAACATACCAGCTTGCTGATTCCTCTATGCCACCCTTTAAGCCTTACGCACGTGAGTATTGAATTCAATCTGGAAGATGAGCAGCAATCCGTTGAAGTGATTGCTACCACTGAAACCACCGGCAAAACGGGGGTTGAAATGGAGGCTCTGACAGCGGTTTCAACGGGCTTGCTGACCATCTACGATATGTTGAAAGCGGTGGATAAGGGAATGCAAATAGGCCATATTCATTTGCTTGAAAAAAAGGGCGGAAAGTCGGGCGATTGGCGTGCGGATTAAGGTTGTTGAAATAAGCATGTGATTTTTATGCTCATGATTGTTAATTTGTAAATGTTTAAAGTGATAATTTTTTCAACTAAATTGTTACTTATAATAGCCCTCATTGATCATGGGGTCTTAAATACATACACGATAGGAGCATCATCGCAATGAAGATGACCAGACGACAGTTTTTTAAAGTTACGGCAGGCGGTGTTGGTGCAACAAGTCTTGCTGTAATGGGGGCCGCGCCAACCAACGCGTGGGCTGAAGTTCGCCAGTACAAATTGTTAAGGGCGGTTGAAACACGAAATAATTGTACTTATTGTTCGGTTGGCTGTGGAACCTTGCTGTATAGCCTGGGAGATGGTGCCAAGAACGTAACCAAGAAAATATTTCATATTGAGGGAGATCCCGACCATCCGGTAAGCAGGGGCAGTCTTTGCCCGAAAGGGGCTGGCCTGATTGATTACATTAACAGCCCCAAACGGTTGCACTACCCCGAAGTCCGTGAAGCCGGTACCAATGAATGGAAGCGAATCTCATGGGATGATGCTTTTGATCGTATTGCCCGCCTGATTAAAGACGAGCGTGATGAGCATTTTGTTGTAAAAAACGATAAAGGCGTCACGGTTAACCGTCTTGAGGCAGTAGGAATGGCCTGTACGTCCGCCGGTTCTAACGAAGCGGGCATTCTGACCCAAAAGTTCATTCGCTCTTTGGGTATCGTGGCGGCAGACTCGCAGGCACGTGTTTGCCATGCGCCCACTGTGTCTGCACTGGCCTCTACATTTGGCCGGGGGGCAATGACCAATACTTTCTGTGACATGCAGAATGCCGATTTTATTCTGGTCATGGGCGGCAATCCGGCAGAAGCGCATCCGGTTGGTTTCAAATGGGTCATTGAGGCGAAGAAGAAAAAGGGTACCAAACTCATTGTTTGTGATCCGCGTTTTAACCGAACCGCTGCGGTGGCAGACCATTACCTGCCGATTCGTTCAGGAAGTGATATTGCCTTTTTGGGGGCGGTCATTAACTGGCTGATTGAAAACGATAAGATTCAGTGGGAATATGTAAAAGCTTATACCAATGCCAGTTTCATTGTTGATGAAAGATATGGCTTCCATGAGGGCCTGTTTACAGGTCATCCCGATTACTCCGAGACCAGTGATGCCACGGCAGCCAATGCAGATCCGCTGGCTGATACGCATGCGCCCGAAAACACCACTTACGATACGAGCTCATGGACTTACGAGCTTGATGAAAACGGTTATGCCAAGGTTGACCCAACACTGACACATCCGCGCTGTGTATGGAATTTAATGAAAGAACATTATTCCCGCTACACGCCCGAGATGATGACAAAAATCACAGGAACACCGATTGAGGACTTCCTGCTGGTGTGCCAGGCTTTGGGTGAAACCAGTGTGCCTGACAAGACCGGAACGATTCTTTACGCCCTGGGTTGGACGCAGCATACTTATGGAACCCAGAATATCCGTACCATGGCCATGATCCAGCTTATGCTGGGTAATATCGGCATGGCTGGCGGTGGCGTCAATGCCTTGCGTGGGCATTCCAACATTCAGGGGTTGTCTGATCTGGGCGTGCTGTCCACTAGCTTGCCAGGCTATCTGGTGCTACCCAATGAAAATCAGCACCCCACTTTTGATGATTACCTGCAAAAACAAACACCCCAATCCTTCCGTCCAGGCCAGCTGAATTACTGGAGCAATACACCCAAGTTCATGGTCAGCCTGCTTAAATGGTTCTTTGGTGAAAAGGCCACCAAAGATAATGACTGGGGTTATGACTGGTTGCCTAAATGGGACAAGATGTACGATAGCCTGCAAATGACCGACATGATTTATCAGGGACAAATGCATGGTTTGTTGGTGCAAGGTTTCAATATTACCAGTTCATTCCCCGACTCAAAACGGGTAACCGAGGCTTTCTCGAAGTTGAAATTCCTGGTGGTGATGGACCCCTTGAATACTGAAACAGCCACTTTCTGGGAAAATCATGGTGAGCATCACGATGTTGATCCTGCCACTATCCAGACGACGGTTTTCCGTTTGCCGACGCCCTGTTTTGCAGAAGAAGAAGGTTCCATCGTCAACTCCTCACGCTGGTTGCAGTGGCACTGGGCCGGGGCACATCCTCCGGGCGATGCCAAACCTGACCTGGAAATTCTGGCTGAAATCCATCAACGGCTTAAAAAGCTATATTTGGAAGAGGGTGGTACAGTACCAGAGCCAATTGTTAATCTTGATTGGCAGTACCAGAATCCGCTTAGTCCCTTGCCGCATGAAATGGCCAAGGAATTTAACGGTCGTGCCCTGGAGGACATTAAAGACGAGATGGGCAATATCGTCATACCCAAAGGCCAGTTGCTGGATGGTTTCCATCAGCTGCGCGATGACGGAAGCACCTCGTGTGCCTGCTGGGTCTTTTCAGGTAGCTGGACTAAAAACGGCAACCAGATGGCCCGTCGCGACAATACCGATTCCGGTTTGGGCAATACGCCCGGATGGGCCTGGGCCTGGCCGGCTAACCGCCGCATTCTGTATAACCGTGCATCGTGCGACCCCAGTGGCAAGCCATGGGATAAAAACCGTACCTTGATCGAGTGGGATGGCCGCAAATGGGTGGGTGCCGATATACCCGACTTCAAGGCGGATGAGGCGCCCGGTACGGACATGAATCCGTTTATCATGAACGAAGAGGGGGTTGGCCGTTTGTTCTGTGCCAAAAAATTGGTGGATGGTCCTTTCCCCGAATCTTATGAGCCTATGGAAACACCATTGGGCACGAATCTTTTGCACCCCAGCGTAGTGCACTCACCAGCCGTGCGCATGTTTGACAGTGCCAGAAACCGTTTTGGCAAGAAAGACAAGTATCCCTATGTGGGTACTACTTACCGCTTGACCGAACACTTCCAGTTCTGGACCAAGTCTGTCAAGCTGCTGATGATTGCCCAACCCGAGCAATTTGTTGAAATTAGCGAAGAGCTGGCCAAAGAGAAGGGAATTGAAAAAGGGGATTGGGTAACCGTTAGCACGATCCGTGGCTCTATTAAGGCCAGGGCAGTTGTCACGAAACGGATCCGGCCTTTGCTGGTAAATGGAGAAACCCTGCACCAGGTCGGGATTCCCTTGCATGGTGGATGGGTTAATGTATCGGACAGAAAACAGTATTTAGTAAATACCTTGACGCCTTTTGTTGGTGACTGTAATGCACAGACACCCGAATACAAAACATTTTTAGTGAACGTGGAAAAGGCTTAAGGAGTTAGAAAATGGCATTGCAATCTTTAGATATCCGTCGCCGTTCCGCGACAGCTGAAATGACGCCCCCCCCCGGCGTTCGTCAACCGGAAGAAGTGGCAAAATTAATTGACGTGACAACCTGTATTGGCTGCAAAGCCTGTCAGGTGGCCTGTTCCGAATGGAACGATTTGCGAGATGATATCGGGATCAACCATGGTGTGTATGACAACCCGATAGATTTGACGGCAGACAGCTGGACCGTTATGCGTTTTACCGAAACCGAGGAAAATGGCAAGCTGGAATGGTTGATCCGCAAGGATGGCTGCATGCATTGCACCGATCCGGGCTGTCTGAAAGCCTGTCCTTCACCCGGTGCCATTATTCAGTATGAAAATGGTATTGTCGATTTCCACCAGGAAAACTGTATAGGTTGCGGTTACTGTATCGCGGGCTGTCCATTCAATATTCCACGGATTTCCAAAAAGGATAATCGTGCTTATAAATGCAGTTTGTGTTCAGACCGCGTGGCGGTTGGACAAGAGCCGGCTTGTGTAAAAACCTGTCCTACCGGAGCCATTCAATTTGGTACCAAAGATGACATGAAATTGGTCGCTGAAAAAAGGATTGAGGATTTGCAAAATCGTGGCTATCAAAATGCCGGTTTGTATGATCCCGAAGGGGTTGGTGGTACTCACGTCATGTATGTTTTACATCATGCCGACAAGCCCCAGCTCTATAATGATCTTCCCAAAGATCCTGAAATCAGTACCACAG
>Ga0265293_10002884_pt1 | contig 33173 bp, 36 predicted proteins | sample Munlanlewell138R_FD_192505 | JGI IMG/M metagenome (GOLD analysis project Ga0265293, IMG submission 192505) | Leachate microbial communities from a municipal landfill in Southern Ontario, Canada - Leachate well 138R | ecosystem: Engineered > Solid waste > Landfill > Unclassified | place: Canada... | reverse complement strand
CTTTTTGTTAATATCAACAGTTATATCATAATCCGCATATCCGGCAAAATATAAGGCAGCGGCAGCAAACCCATTTTCATTTACGCCGTCAAAAAAACCTAGTATGCCTTCACTTTCTTGACCGATGCCTATGAAGCTATAGCTGTTAATATAAGATTTTGCAGTAAGAGAATCATGCCATTGGTAATTCTTTGGTATAACGTAAATACCGGGTTCTATATCGTGGGAAAAATCCATATTACGCCCGAAAAAGTTTTCTTTATTGTAAGATTGCAAAGTTAATGCCGTACACATAGTTTCACTCCTTTAATCAAAGTTAATAAAAAGCATATTTTATTACTATAAAGATAAAATCCCTTACCTTATAAAATATGCTTAAAAAATTCTGATGTTACAAAGGATTATTATTTTACGAGATGTGATTTTATTAGTCCTTTTTCTATAATCGGAAGATGTGCATTTATTTAAAATTGCTTATATTTTATCTAAACAATCTTTTTATTAATCCGGCAAAGGAAAGAGGTACTATCCTGTTAAACAAGTTATTAGCCGAATTATATCCTGATTCAATAAGTTTTGCTTTAGCTTCGTCACTTAAATTAACATCTAATGTTGCAACGTCTGAGACTTTTATATCTTCTATATAATTTATATCCGTTTTTGAATGACTTGGAATACCTATATCGTAAACCGACGAAATTATATTTTTTATTATATTAATTGGTGTTGTGAGACTATATATTTTTTTATCATTAGTGAAGTGAAAGCCAATTGCGGGGTAAATTGAGTTATCAATAAGCCAATAGGGGAAAGTGTCAAAAACTCCTCCGTCAATCAGATAATGATTAATGCCTTTTCGTTTTATCACCACGGGCTTGAAAGCAAAGGGTATAGAAGTGCTGATACGGATCGCTTTTGCAACCTCAAATTCATCAGGATCTATACCGTAGTACACAAGATCATCCGGCAAGACTACACTTTTTATTCTGGTGGCATCAACGCAATTCATTCTTATTTTATAACCATTGGGATTCTTTTTATCAATAAATCCATCTTTTAAATCTCCAAAAGTTCTGATACCTTTATCGGCTAAAATGTGATATATCCATTTTTCAAGATAGTCCCCGTCTAAAAGTGCCTTATCCTTGGAAAAAGCGATAATATTATTCAAAATACTCTTTACACGAGATTCGGTCTTCCTAACACTTATTTTGCCGGGGTTTTGACTATATAAGTTAAAGACCGGGTGTGTGTCGGAACTGTTTATTAATGCCATGAATTCTTTGTGTTCTCTAACAACAGGCAAAGCGGCTGCTTCATTAATTTGTAGATCTTTAAGATCTAGAGTATCCACAACTTCCCTAAATTCTCTGGAGTCATAACCGGCTGCTTCTATAGCTATAGCAAGGGCACCTACGGATACACCGGCCATATTGCCCCAGTTTACGCTGTTTTCTTTACTAGATTTGAAAACACCGATATATGCAAAACCTTTCACTCCGCCACCGCCTAATGTAAGGCCAAAGGTGTTATTCTTATTTTCCATAATCATTTTCCTTAATACTTTCCCACGTTCTTCCAATCCGTTGAGATACCCGGATCTCCGGGGGTCCAATCCGCCGGGACACCAAGACCCGTAATACGATTATATTGTAATGCTTGAATAAGGCGAATTATTTCATCAACATTTCTACCAACCGGTTGGCCGTTAATTAACCAACTTTGAATTCTACCTTCAGGATCTATAATAAAAGAGGCACGATAAGCAGCACCTGTTTCTTCATTTAAGACTCCATATCGTTTTGTTACTTCGTGAGTACGGTCGGAAAGAAGAGGGTAATTGATCTTACGTCCACTAGGTGAAATCTCCATAAAAATTTTATGTGAGTAGACGCTATCTGTACTGATAGCTAACGGTTGGGTATTGATTGATTCCCATATAGATTTTCTGGCAGCGACCGCCGCTAACTCTGTAGGTCAGACGAAGGTAAAATCACCGTTATAAAAAAACAGGACAACCCATTTTCCTAAATATTGATTTAAACGTATTTTGACTAATTCACCATATAGAACACCTTCAAGAGTAAAGATAGGGGCAGGATCACCTACATCGAAATAATCACAGATTTTTGACCATTGTATTTGCAAAGGGCTTATGGGATTATACGGGAAACAATCACAAAAATTGTTATTTATTTTTGATGGAACGTGATAATTTTGAGCAATGCAATTTTGGGGGTCATAATATGAATTGAATTTATCCAAATTGTATCATCCTTTCATAAATACTCATTTATAATCATAATATTCGATTTAAATTAGGATGACACATAGCCTGACCAATCAGGCTTGGAACAGGCCGATTTTTATCAATCTTTTTCGTATGACAGGGCCTAAAAAAGAAGCAATTAAAATTTTTATAAGGTCACCGGGTATAAAAGGAATTACTCCCATTGCAAAGGCCTGAGCTGCAGATATACTTGCTTGATATGATAACCACATGGAACCAAAAACATAGCATACGGACATACCCAATACCATACCTGTAAAACACATATACCATTTATCAAAATACTTATCAATAAAAAAGCCGGAGATTAGCGCCATAAATATAAATCCGATAAGATAACCGCCTGTAGGTCCAATTATTTTAGATGGACCGCCGCCAAAACCCGAAAAAACAGGAAGGCCGATAAACCCTATAAGCATATAAATGATATAGCTCATGGTGCCTCTTTTCATACCGAGAGCATAAAGAGAAAAATATATAGCTAGGTTGGTAAAAGTGACAGGAACCACACCGATTGGTATTGACAAAGGACCTAATATACATATTACTGCCGCCATAACCCCGATAATCGCCATTCTGTACACATTTGTTTTATTCTCCAAGATATCACCTTGCTTTAGAAAATGTTAAACTAAGAATAGTTACTCTGTTTTTACCATACAACCACCATTTATAGTTTCAATGATATTGTGCCTTTGTCATTTCAATGCATAACAAAGATTTTGCTATCAGGTTATAAAGTTAATACCTTTGTTTAGGCAACATTTACTACCGTAATGTGGGCAAAATTTTATAACATATTGGAGTATATATGAAAAGAAAAGAATTGTCAACCTATATATTTATTATGGTTAACGATACATGTATTTTACAAACCAATATTTTATTGTTAATCTATTTAAAAGAGCAGGTATGTTTATAAGCAAGACTTGGAAGTAAATAATTAAAATAAATAAACTAAAGAAAGGAAGTTAGCAATGAAAAGATTTATTATTGAAGACGAGTTTTTGGAACTATTTCCGAAAGCAAAACTAGGGATTATTGTATTTCACGGTATTGATAATAGGGTAAAAGATTCAAAAAAATATGAAAAAATGTTGTGGGAAGCTGAAAAGCAAGCGATGAATTATTTAACTGACGATGTGTTAAGCAATAATGAAGTAGTAAAAGTATGGAGAGAGGCATTTCAAAAATTTAAAACAAAGAAAGGCGCAAGAGCATCTATAGAAGCCATGCTCAAACGTGTTCAAAAAGGAAATAGTATAGGTACCATTAATCCCGCAGTTGATATTTATAATTCCGTTTCATTGAAATATGCTTTGCCCTGCGGCGGTGAAGTTCTTGATACTTTTATAGGAAATATAAGGTTAACAAAAGCCAGCGGTGACGAAGAATTTATAACCTTGGGCACAGATAAAAGCGAGCCTCCTTATGTAGGAGAAATAATATATAAAGACGATGCCGGTGCCATTTGCAGATGCTGGAATTGGCGGGAATCCGTCAGAACAATGCTGACGGAAGATACGAAAAATGCTTTCTTTTGCATTGAATCCGTTGATGAGAGAAGACAAAGTGATTTGGAAATGGCTGTAAAGGAATTGGCACGGCTCATAGAAGAAAATCTAGGGGGAAATTATAAAACAGCTATCCTAGATAAAGATAATAAAGAAATAATAATCGCAGAAAATCTGTAGGACGGACATCGCTAAAATAAGAACAAACAAAGGAATATGATATAATCACAATGAGAGATCAGTTAAGATTATATCTTGGAGGTGGACTATGGAGAAAAAATATATTATAGCTCTTGATCAAGGAACTACAAGCTCCAGAACAATAATTTTTGATAAAACAGGTAATATAGTAAGCAAGGCCCAAAAAGAATTTCAGCAAATCTATCCAAAACCCGGATATGTGGAACATGATCCTATGGAAATATGGGCTACTCAATATGGCACGGCGAAAGAAGCCCTTGAGATTGCCGGTATCAGGGGAGATGAAATTGCAGCAATAGGTATCGGTAACCAAAGAGAGACAACAATAGTATGGAATAAAACTACGGGAAAACCAATATATAATGCAATTGTATGGCAGTGCAGGAGGACTGCGGATATCTGCGATGAGCTGAAAGCAAAGGGTTTGGAAGAGTATATCAAGGATAGCACCGGGCTTGTAATTGATGCTTATTTTTCCGGCACAAAAATTAAATGGATACTGGATAATGTGGAGGGTGCAAGAAAAATGGCAGAAGAAGGCGAGTTGCTATTCGGTACGGTAGATACATGGCTTATATGGAATCTGACAAGAGGTGAATTACATATAACCGATTATTCTAATGCATCAAGAACAATGCTCTATAATATTAAAGATTTAAAATGGGATGAGAGAATATTGGAAGCATTGAATATACCCAAGCAAATTTTGCCGGAAGTAAAGCCTTCTTCTGAAATTTATGGATATTCAGATAGAAATATTTTTGATGGCAAGGAAATACCTATATCCGGTATTGCCGGAGATCAACAGGCTGCTTTGTTCGGACAAAATTGTTTTGAACCGGGAACGGCGAAAAATACCTATGGGACAGGTTGTTTTATGCTGATGAATACAGGAGAGAAGCGGGTGACATCAAAAAATGGATTATTGACCACAATTGCATGGGGTATAGATGGGATAGTTGAATATGCACTGGAGGGTAGTATTTTTATTGCCGGGGCTGCGGTGCAATGGCTTAGAGATGAATTAAGGCTTATAAGAACCGCTGCGGAATCTGAATATTTTGCGACAAAAGTTGCGGATACCAATGGTGTTTATGTAGTGCCTGCATTTGTAGGGATTGGTGCACCGCATTGGGATATGTACGCAAGGGGTGCTATATTAGGGTTAACGAGGGGAGCCAAGGCGGAACATATAATTAGGGCGACTTTGGAATCAATAGCTTACCAGACCAAGGATGTTTTAAAGGCTATGGAAGAGGATTCCAATATCAGGCTTAAGTCCCTTAAAGTAGATGGTGGCGCTGTTGAAAACAACTTTCTAATGCAATTTCAAGCAGATATTTTAAACACGATAGTAGAAAGGCCAAAGGTCATAGAGACAACGGCATTGGGGGGTGCCTACCTAGCCGGTTTGGCGATTGGATTTTGGAAAGACAAAAATGATATTTTGGACAATTGGCAAATGGAAAAAGTTTTCGCACCTTCTTTAAAAGATGATAGGATAGAAGAACTTTATAAAGGGTGGAAAAAGGCAATTGAAAGATCACTGAAATGGGAATCATAGATTTTTAAAAAAATATATTATTAAGGATTAGTAGTTTAATGGTGGTGATAATTTAGCATAATCCAATTATATATATAATCATATACTTCTTCTTTATTTGTTTCATTTAATATCTCATGCCTACAGTCTTCGATCAATCTAAGAGTTACATTTTCCATGTTCAGACTTTTATATTGCTCATATAATTTTTCTACTAAACGGCCGTATTTGCCTATGGGGTCCATCTCGCCTGATATTATTAAGATAGGCAGTGATTTTGATATGTTCTCTAGCTTTTTAGGTTTATATAGGTTTTTCAAGCCGCCAAAAAAATTATAATAAAAGTCTATTGGGGATATATATCCGCAAAGCCTGTCCTTAATATAGTCATCAACTATTTTTTCATCATGGCTTAGCCAGTCGAATTTTGTTTTTTTCTTTTTAATTCTTTTACTATAAGAACCAAATGTTAATCTATCGATTAGTTTTGCTTCTTTTGTATTATCAAATAATTTGTTTTGCATACTGGCTAGTATATAAGCTGCTTTCACATCAATACCGCTTTGTTTCGCGGAACCGGATAGTATTACACCGTTTATTTCCTTAGAATAATGGATTATGTATTCTTGAGCTATAAAGGATCCGAAACTGTGGGCAAATATAAAAAGGGGAAGGTCGGCATAGTTACTTTTTATTAAATCAAAAATAACCTTTTCATCTTCTACAATATTATAAAATCCGTTTTTTCCAAGGTATCCGGGAGTTTCATTTTCTGTCAGTGTTTTACCGTGGCCTCTATGGTCATTTCCATATACGACAAATCCTTTATCATTAAAAACATTTGCAAAATCATTATATCTGATGGAATATTCGGCCATCCCATGAAATATTTGAATAACACCCTTGGGATTAGCAACATTATCCCATATCCTTAAACAGATTCTTGCGCCATTTTTTCCTTTAATAAAAGTTTCTTTATAAGTATTCATACTCTCACCTCATTTAAGTTAATTATATATTGAGGTAAGTATAAGTACAAACCGTTAAGTTTAATACTTACTTCCTTATTTAAATACATATGGCTCGGATTCAAATTTAAGTAATTAATATTTTCAGAGTTTATGGATTCTTACGCAGGTACTATTTCAAAAATCACATCAGGTAATAAGCTTTTTAGATATTCAGCAATATCGGTTCTATTTTTATTCTTGCTTTTAGGTGCCTCACCTAAAATAGCATGAGAAACATTGTTTTCTTTTGCAAAACTAATAATTGTATCAACAATATTATTAGATCGTAAAACAGCCATATCTGCTCCGGCATTTTTTGAGGCTTGATAAAGACATTCAAGGGCTTCACTTTCATCAGGATTCCCTAAAAAATTAGTTCCTGTCTTGGCCACATGCACTACGTAAAGCTTTCCATCCAAGTCACTAGCCATAGTTTTTCCAAATTCTATTAACCGTTCGCAGTTTTTTTGCCTTGTCACACAAACCATCACATTATTATTTAACACATTTTGACTCCTTTACAATTTATTATAATCGGATAAATTCCTATGCAATACCATTATAATAAAGTCGGGTTTAAGGTGCAACAGATAATAGGTAATAAGCAAAAGACTATTGACAAAATAAAAATAATGCTATATAGTTAATTACATAAGTAACCCCGTCTTTCGCAGTTATCACCATAAGGCTTGGTAGTAAAAATAATAAAAAACTTTGGTAAATGCTCATAATAGGGCATTTTTTTATTAAAAAAAGCTTGCAAATATATTTTTTAAATGATATTATAATGGTGATAATGGTGATATTGAGCGGAGGTGGATTTATGGCATATTTCTTGAAAAAAGCAAACCTTAAAGGACGGACTTATATTTCTATTGTCGAAAGTTTTTATCATCCGGATAAAAAAGGTACTGCTCATAGAACATATAAGTCTTTAGGTTCTGTGGAATCTTGGAAGGAAAAAGGGATTTTGGATCCCATCTCTCATTTTCAAAAGGATGTTGATGATTTAAATAGAGAACGGGACAAAGAAGGGGTAAGAAAAATATCCGATAAGTCTCCTAATTTATACTTAGGTTATTTTCCTTTAAAAGCTATATTAGAGAAGTTAAGTATTAAAAAGTATGTTGACTATTTCAAACTTACAAATTATTTTCAGTATGATCTTTATGGATTATTATCTTCTCTTATTTATGCCAGGTCTGTTAACCCTTGTAGTAAACATAGAACTTTCCATGAAGTTTTACCTGAGCTTTATGATTCTATTAATTTTTCTTATGATCAGCTATTAGATGGTTTAGCTTTTATCGGTAATGATTATGAAAAGTTTATAGAAATATTTACTGTACAGACAAAGAAGGTTTATGGTTTAGATTTTTCTAAGTCTTATTTTGATTGTACAAATTTCTATTTTGAAATTGATAGGGAGGATGATTTTAGAAGAAAAGGTCCCAGTAAAGAAAATAGGAAAGAACCTATTGTCGGTTTAGGATTATTATTGGATCATAATCAAATCCCTATTGCTATGAAAATGTATCCGGGTAATGAGTCGGAAAAACCTATTCTAAGAGATGTTATAAATCGTTTAAAATCTCAAAATAATATTATAGGTAAAACTATCCATGTTGCTGATAAAGGTCTTAATTGTGCGAAGAATATTGCTTTATCTAAGAAAAACGGGGATGGTTATTTATTTTCTAAATCAGTAAAAACACTTCCTGAAATAGAGAAAGAATGGGTTCTTTTAGAGGATGGTTACAAAGAGGTAAAAGGGTCTGATAATAAAGTCATTTATTATTATAAGTCTTGTGTTGATAAATTTCCCTATAAGATAGAGCATGAAGGTAAAACTGTGACAGTAAAGTTAAAGGAAAAAAGACTTGTTACGTTTAATCCTACTTTAGCATCAAAGAAAAGGTATGAAATTAATCGTATGGTTGAGAAAGCAAAAGCTCTTACTGTTTCCAATGCTAAAAAGATAGAATATGGAGAGTCTGGTAAGTATGTTAATTTTACTGATAAGGATGGTAAAAAAGCTAATGTAAGTATAAATCAAGAGGCTATTGATAAGGATTTAAGGCTTGCCGGGTATAATCTCCTAGTTACTTCAGAGGTAGATATGTCGGATATTGATATGTATAATACTTATCGTAATTTATGGAGAATAGAAGAATCTTTTAAAATTATGAAATCGGATTTAGATGCAAGACCGGCGTTTTTACAGAAGGAAGAGACAATAAAAGGGCATTTTTTAATTTGTTATTTAACTGTTCTTTTAGAAAGAATTTTTCAGTTTAAGGTTTTAGATAATCGTCATTCTTCCAGTGAGATATTTAAGTTTATAAAAGGTTTTAAGGTTACTAAAGCTGAAACTAAGTATATTAATACAGCGACTAGCACAAGTTTCATAAATGATTTGGAGAAGCTACTTTCTCTTCCTCTTACTAATTACTTTTTATCTGATAGGCAGATTAATTCGATTTTAAATTTCAAGTTTTGATTATCATTTAAAAAGTTGTTGCTTTTTTCGCAACAACTTTTTATTTGTTATCACCATTTTTAGATGTCGGATACCAAAGTCAGGTACCATTATAATAAAGTCGGGTTTAAGGTGCAACAGATAATAGGTAATAAGCAAAAGACTATTGACAAAATAAAAATAATGCTATATAGTTAATTACATAAGCAACCAACCAGGGATGCGAGGAGGTGCTTTTATGAAGATGCTTTTAGATGACAGTAAATTAATTTATATTCAAATTGCCGATGCTATTTTAGATGCTATTTTAAAAGGTTCCCTAAAGGAAGGTGAACAAGTTTATTCGACAAATCAATTTGCAAAGCTCTATGGCATAAATCCGGCTACAGCGGCAAAAGGTATAAATCTGCTTGTTGAAGAGAGCATATTATACAAGAAAAGGGGTATAGGCATGTTTGTGGCGTCGGGGGCTAAAAGCATGATAATTGATAAAAGAAGAAAACAATTTGTAGATGAATATGTCACGAAACTAATGAATGAGGCAAAAAAATTAAGCATAACAAAAGAAGAACTTATAAACCTGATTAATAAGTATGAAGGGGGAGAAAAGAGATGACTTATATTGTAGAATGCAAAGATATTTCAAAAAGCTTCGGTAAAACGAATGCTTTAGTGGATGTTAACATAAGAATTCAAAAAGATAAGATTTACGGTTTGCTAGGTAGAAACGGTGCCGGAAAAAGCACTCTTTTAAATATAATCGATGCTCAGATGTTTCCTACTGCAGGAGAGGTAAAAGTATTTGGAGAGGCTCCTTTTGAAAATAAAAAGGTTTTGGAAAATATATGCCTTATTAAAGAAAGCGGGATGTTTTTAAAAGATTTGAAAGTCAAAGAAGCCATTTATCTTGCTTCTTTGTTTTATCCAAACTGGGATGCCGATTTTGCCGAGAGACTTTTAGATGAATTTGAGTTAGATACAAATAAACTGTATAAGCATCTTTCTTTGGGTATGAAATCGCAATTAAGTATAATTGTCGGTTTATCCGGACGTAGCCCTTTAACCATTTTTGACGAGCCTTATATAGGCCTAGATGCTCCGGGGAGACAATTCTTTTATGATATTTTAATAGATGATTACATGAATAACCCTAGGACTATAATATTATCCACACACTTGATTGATGAAGTAAGCAATATGTTAGAGGAGATTATAATACTCCACAAAGGTAAAGTTGAAATTGAAGGTAATGCTGATGAAATCAGAAGTAAAGCATTTTATATCAGCGGTGATAAAATACAAGTAGAAGACTTTATAAAATTTAAAAAGATATTGCATAAGGAATTGATGGGTGAAAATATGTTGGCAGTAATATATGATAGCTTATATGAAAAAGAAAAGGCGGAAATATATTCCGCAGATTTAACTATTAGTTCAATTCCCATGCAGCAACTGTTCATATATCTGACCGGCGGTAAAATGGTTAAAAGGGGTGTAATTAATGAATAAAGTAATACCACAATTAAAAATGCATTATCTTAATAATAAAAAATCACTTATAATATTTTGGACAATTATGGTCTGCATATCTCTTTTAGGGATTTCACTAGCTTTATACCTTAGAAGCAGAGGAATTGAAAGCAGTATTACAACAAATAACTCAGCAGCTATAATAATATTTGCTGCAATTGCAAGTGCCGTATCTTATAGCGAAACATTTCCTTATGTTATAAGCATAGGGTGCACACGAAAAGACTTTATATATGGTTTTATCGCATATTGTATATCTTTATCACTGGTTATGTCGCTGGCTTTTAATGTTTTAGTCTTAGGAGATTATACAGTATTTAAATTATTGGGCTTTAATATTCAAACTTTTGGTTATGTTGGCGGTGAGATAACCTTAATAAGGTTTTGTTCTAATGTATTGTTACATTTTACTTTTTTGGCGGCCATATCAGCACTTTTTGGCCTTATAATCAGTATAATTTATTTAAAGGGAATGATGTACTTATTTGGTATCGGTGGTTTGTTTATTGTATCAATGTTTTTTCCGAAAGCCAGAGAATTTGCTTTTGAGACTATGAAGTTTATAGGTGCAACATTTGTCGGACTTATTAGCCCTTATAAAATGATAGGGTTATCCTCGTTGTTTTTCTTTATATTTTCACTGCTTATATATCCCATTACGAGAATCACACAAGTAAAAAGATGATAATATAAATAAAAGAGACCTTGCGTACAGCTACAGCCATAGCTGCATTGCAGGGACATTTTTACGGCCACTGAAAAACCCATGATTTCCGGGAAGAGTTATTCTGAACGCAGTGAAGAATCTTGTGTTACCGATACATTAGGAGTCTTTGAGGATTCTCAGGATGACAATAATGTGATTTTTTCAGTGGGCTTAATTTTTTCATGCATATCGGCATTTCATAATTATTTAACTAATTGTTTTAAATAATTAATATCACAAATAAAGTATTCACTGCCTTCTTTTCTAATAATGCCCTGATTTGTCAGATTCATTATAGTATTTGAGACAGTAACCCTACTAAGTCCGGTCATATTTGCTATATCACTGTGAGTGAAGGTGAAATTCAATTTATACTCATTATTTTTAATTTTTACTCCAAAATCTTTGCACATGGATATAAACATAAGTGCAACTTTTGCATCGGCAGCTTTAAAAGATAAGAATTCTACTTGGGTATATAAAATTCTGATTTTAGTGGTTAAATTATATAGATTAGATATCATTATATCCTTGTTTGTTAATAAGGCATTCATAAAAGTGTCTTTTGGGATTTTAAATATCCAAGCATCTCTGCATACCCTTGCGGTACAATAATTAGGTTTACCATCAAATAGCTGAAGTTCGCCAAAGAGACCTCCTTTATCACATATCCCTATTACTTTCTTATTGCCCTCCGAATCAACTATATATAACTCTACTCTTCCTGAGTCTACAATATAGATATTGTCAGTGAATTCATTACAATTATATATTATGAAATTCCTTTTATAAAACTCTCGTTTACCGAAGGGCTTCAATGCGCTCCAATCGCTTTTAGGAAGTTGCATCCATGGGGAAAAAACAATGTTATCTTTGAAAATTTTAAAATCATTAAAATCAGTCATAGTTTCACCCTTACAAAACTTATTTAAAATTATTTAAGTGAATGGTATTACTAAGATTATAAAGAATTTTCAATGAATTGTCTACAAAAAATCCAAGTTGTAAAACACTTTACAGAATAATCTAAAAACTTATGATAAAGTTAAATTATTAAATAAAGGGAGATGGTAAAATGTCCTATGGATTTATTGAAACAAAGGGATTGGTTGCTGCATGTGAGGCTTCCGATGCAATGGTTAAGGCTGCTAATGTCAGCATCGTATCTAAAGTTGAAATAGGTGCAGGATATGTAACTGTTGTAGTTGAAGGTGATGTCGGTGCGGTAAAGGCTGCAGTAGATTCAGGGGCGGCTGCGGCTCAAAAGGTTGGCGAATTGATATCGGCACATGTGATTCCCAGACCTTCGGAAGGCTTAATAGAGGTATTTTTAGGAGTAAAGACAGATAAAAAAGAAATATAGTTAAGAGGTGAACCGGATGAGGAGATTTTTTACAGCGGAAGATGTAGAGCTGGCGGCGGCAAAAGGTGAGAGTATTATAAGAGTTGATAAAAATGACGTAATAACCTCTATAGCTAAAGAAGTAGCAGATAAAAAAGGAATAAAATTTGTTGATGAAGAAATTACAGTAACCCCTCAAGTACAAAAAACAGAACCAGTGCAGAACATTCAAGTTGCACAAAATAATCAAGTCGTTGAAAATTTATACTCGGAGCAAAGACCCGTCATTACACAGGATGTTATTTCGAATGTTGCAAATGAAAGCGAATCAAGGGCCGTCGGTTCAGGTATAGTAAAAAAATTACCCTATAGACAATTATTATCAGATAGTGAAATAGAGAAATGGAGACAAGAGTTTCCCATTTTAAAAGATGTTATTCATGTAGGCAATTGCTCTCAAAGTGCTCAATCCATAAGAGTCAGAGAAGCCATAAATGCGTATTTGGATAACTGGCTGACAGTAGGAATGGATTGGGAAGGTTGGATTGACGAGGTATATAAAGCAAAAGCTGAATTTGCCAAAGTCATAAACGCATCTCCCGAAGAAATAGCAATATCATCATCAGTATCCGAAACAATATCTTCAATAGCCAGTTCTTTGGATTATTCGGGAGCGAGGAACAAAATAGTTGCGACGGATATAGAATTCCCTACTGTCGACCATGTGTGGCTGGCACATCAAAAATACGGAGCAAAAGTGGACATTATAAATGTTAATAAACAACATGAAATTGATTTGTCGGAGTATGAAAGATATATAGACAGTAGTACTTTACTCACATCTATTACTCAAGTTTATTATTTAAATGGATTTAAACAAGATCTTAAAGCAATAGCGGAGATTGCCCATAGGAAAGGTTCTCTTATTTTGGTAGATGCATATCAATGTTTAGGTACGGAAATTGTTGATGTAAAAGATATGAACATAGATATATTTACATCAGGAAATTTGAAATATCTGTTCGGAATTCCCGGTGTTGCATTTATGTATGTGAGAAGAGAGCTTGTCCCTCTATTGAAACCGGCTGTTACAGGGTGGTTCGGGCAGGAAAATCCGTTTTTATTCCAAACCAGATATTTGGATTATGCTTTTGATGCCAGGAGATTTGATACTGGTACACCACCTGTGCTAAATGCTTATGCTGCAAAAGCTGGATTGGAAATTATTAATGAAGTTGGTGTAGAAAAGATTAAGGATAGGATTGATTATTTAAGTGCTTATGCTTTAGAGGCTTGTATTAAACGAGGACTTACAACGATTAGTCCATTTGATGTAAGCAAAAAAGGTCCGACAACGGCAATTCTTGTGCCTGATTCTCATCATGTTGAGCTTGAGTTAAAAAAGAGGAATATTATAGCATCGGCCAGAGGTGATGTTATTAGGGTTGCACCACATTTCTATACGAGAACGCAAGATTTGGATATTGTATTTGATGCTATAGCGGATATTCTGAAAAAGTAAAGGAGTATTTATATGATACTATGCAAGGTGCGTGATAAATGCGTTTCGACGATAAAAAATAAAGAATTGACGGGTATAAGTTTTATTATTGTAGAGAAGATGGACAAAAACGGAAAAGCAGCCGGTGATTATTTGGTTGCTGCCGATCCCATAGGCTGTGGTGTAGGAGAGATTGTTATTGTAACTGTTGGCAGTATTGCCAGAACCGCTATATCCAATGATAAAGCACCAATAGATGCAGCGGTCATCGGTATTGTAGATAATCAAGAAAATAATCCTAAATAAAATTAAGGATGGAGGTATATTATGAAATCTATAGGTTTTGTAGAAACGAAAGGTTTAGTCGCTGCGATAGAGGCGGCAGATAGCATGGTAAAGGCTGCAAACGTAGAGATAGTAGGTAAAAAGGCTGTAGGAGGCGGACTGGTTGCAGTAATTATTGAAGGAGATGTTGGGGCAGTAAAAGCTGCTGTAGATGCCGGTGCCGCTGCGGCAAAAAAGGTAGGAGAAGTTGTCTCTGTACACGTAATCGCAAGACCGGGACAAGAGGTAGAGGAGTTTTTAAAATAGATTAATTAAAAGATGTTTTAGAACTCATAGAAATGAGGTATTTGATGATAGATAAAATAAATTTAAGGACATTTATTATCATTGATAATATGCAGCCACAATATGCTGCAGTCACGGGGACAGTAGTTAAAGGAGATATATGCTTAGCCGGAATGGCACAATTATATATAGAAATAGAGCCGGGTAGCAGCGTTTATAAGCTTATGGATGTAGCACTTAAACAAACCGGAGTTAAGCCGGGATTTCAGATAGTAGAGAGAGAATATGGGGAAATAGAACTTCATTCTTTTAAAATCGAAGATGTTAAAGAAGCCGGTCAGGCAATACTGGATGCATGTTCATTAAATATTAACAACAGGATGAAGCCAAAGATAGTGTCTGAACAGATAATATCCAATGTTGATCCCTATCAGTCACAGTTAATCAATAGGGATAATAGGTACGGCTCAATATTGGTTCCCGGTGAAAGCCTTTTCATAATGGAAGTTGAACCTGCAGCCTATATATCGCTGGCTGTCAATGAGGCGGAGAAAGACTCAGATATAAAACTTATTACTTTCGATCCCGTCGGTCGTTTCGGGAGAATGTATGTTTCCGGTACGGAATCGGAAGTGAGAAGTGCAAGAAATGCAGCTATAGACTGTATTAATAACATAGACGGCAGGGATTAATATGGCAAGAGATTATTTTGAAAATTATATAAAAAAAATAGTTAGCGATAAAAGCGTCGAAGAACAACGAACGGAAATTGGAGCTGTATCAGAACCGGATACATCTGTTATTAAAATATCAAGCAACCAGTTTTATGATTTGGCTATAAATAACGGAAATGTGATAATACCCGGGACGGGAATATTTAATGTAAATCTGGGAATTAAAGACGGTATAATTACTACGATCACGAATACAGTTTTAACTGCGGCACAAGTTGTTGATGCCGGTGACAAGTATGTTTCTCCGGGTATCATTGATCCCCATGTTCACCTCGGTTTATTTGCACCTTTTGAAAAAGAAATAGAAAGCGAGACAAAAGCTGCTCTTGCCGGAGGAGTGACAACTTTGGGGTGTTATTTTGCAAGCACAGATTCTCATTCGAACACTTTTCCGAGAATAGGTGAAAAAATAGCATCATTATCAAATACGGATATCATTCCACATTTAATCATAAACAATGATATACAAAAAAAAGAGATAAGAGATTATGTCAGCCGTTTGGGAGTGACTTCATTTAAGCTTTATATGAACGGTGTTCCGGGGATTATGCCGGATGTGGACGATGGATTTATTTTAGATGTGTTTGAAGAAATCAAAAAAATTGATAAAAAGTGCGTTGTATGTGTTCATACGGAAAACAGAGATATTGTCAGACGTGCTACCGCTATGGTTAAAGAGGAATTGGCGGATATGGCTAAGCTCACGGATTGGAGCAGAACACATCCCGAGATGGCGGAAGAAGAGGCTGCAATAAGGATATCTTATCTTGCAAAGAAAATAGGTGTAGATATATATTTGGTTCATATTTCCTCCGCAGATGCAATAAAAAGCCTTAGGAATATAAAAAAATCAAACGAATTTATAAATATTGAAACGACTTCGCCCTATTTATCATTAAATAATAAAAGTACCGTCAGCAATGTCATTAAAATGGAACCTCCGATCAGGAGTGCAACGGATGCAGAAGAACTCTGGACAGGTATTATTGATGACACTATAGATACTATAGGCACGGATAACGTCACAATGACTGAAGAGGAAAAGAAACTGCTGAGTACAAATATTTGGGATGTTATGCCCGGATATCCTGCGACGGAGACCCATTTACCTGTATTGTTAAATGAAGGTGTAATAAAAAGAAGGATACCGATTCAAAAAATAATTGAGAAAATAACGAAGAGACCCGCTGAGGTATTCGGTATTTACCCGCAAAAAGGATCCATGATGATTGGCAGTGATGCTGATATAACGATAATAGATTTGAACAGAAAGAAAAATGTTAATGCAGGGGCATTGCATAGCAGATCAGATTTCTCCATATATGAAGGTAAGACGCTGCAAGGTTGGCCTGTAACTACAATTAAGTCGGGGCAAATCGTATATGCGAATGAGAAATTTACAGATAAAAAAGCGGTATGCAAATATATTAGAAGGTAAACTAAAACTGACTATGAAAGAGGAATAAGTATGGATGGATTAAAAGAAATCAGGCTTCACGGAAGAGGAGGCCTTGGAACTGTTAAGGCCGCCGAAACATTGGTATATGCGGCGGTAACGGATGGCATATATGGGAACTCTATACCTTTCTTCGGATTTGAAAGGCAAGGAGCTCCGGTTACTGCCTTTGTGAGGATTTCAGATAAACCCATAAGGCCAAAGAACAGGGTTTATAATCCACATGCTGTTGTGGTATTGGAGCCTACTATTATGAATGCTGTAAATGTGTTCGAAGGAGTTAAGGAAGGCTCTTTGCTGGTTATAAATTCGGCTTTGGAACCGGATAAGATTAGTATTGATTCAAAAGTGAAAACAGTAGCAATAATAGATGCAAATAAGATTGCATTGGAGCTCTTAGGCAGACCAATAACAAATACAGTTATGTTGGGGGCATTTGTAAAAGCAACCGGTTGGGTAAGTTTAGAAAATGTTTCAAAAAAAGTTGAAGAGCTTTGGGGTACAAAAAATAAGGAAGCGGTTTTAAAGGGCTTTGAAGAAGCCAAAATTTATCATTTAAAATGATAAAGTCGCAGGAAAGGGTGGCTTTCATGGAGTTTAAAAGTAAATATATAGCACCTGTCGGGGCGGATGGAGTGTATGTAATAAATACAGGCGACTGGAGAACTATAAGGCCTGTTTTAAATCAAGATAAATGTATTAAATGCGGTATATGTTTTATGTATTGCCCCGTTAATTCCATAGTCAAGGAAGATGGAAAATTTATAATAAAATACGATTACTGCAAAGGATGCGGTATATGCGCACATGAGTGTAAAAGTGACGCAATAGTAATGGTACAGGAGGCTGAGAAATAATGCAGGAATTTGATGTTATAAATGGAAATAAAGCTGCCGCAATAGCGGCTGCACTGGTAAATCCGGATATTATAGCGGCATACCCTATTACGCCTCAGACTCCGGTAGTCGAGTATCTGACACAATTCGCCGCAGATGGAATACTGAAAAGTACTATGAGTGAAGTTGAATCTGAGTTGTCTGCTATGAGTGTATTAACAGGAGCCTCATTAGCCGGTGCCAGAACATTTACCGCTACGTCGTCTCAAGGCTTATCTTTAATGTATGAACCTTATTTTAGAGCATCTACATTGAGATTGCCCATAGTGATGGCAATAGTTAACAGAGAAATGATTTCTCCGCAAACGGTATGGGGAGGGCCGCAAGACTCCATATCTGTCAGAGATGCGGGCTGGCTTCAGATATATGTGGAAGATAATCAGGAAATATTGGATATGATAATTCAGGCTTTTAAAATAGCGGAAAACGAGGATGTGTTGTTGCCTATCAATATTTGCTATGACGGATTTTATTTATCCCATATGACGGAAAAAGTATTTATACCTGAGCAGGAAAAGGTTGCAAAATTTATAGGTAAATATGAACCGGAGCACATTATACTGGATCCCGAGAGACCAATGGCTGTTGACCCATTGACTAACGGCGACTTATTGATGGAATATCGATATAAGCATTTGTTATCGCAGCAAAAGGCATTGAAAGTGATAGATGATGTTGATAAAGAATTTGAATATTTGTTTGGCAGAAGTTATGGCGGTTTGATAGAAGAATATAGGATGAATGATGCAGAAACAGCTATTTTAGTAATGGGTTCCATGACCGGTGCGGCGAAAGAAGCCGTCGATATCAAAAGAAAAGAAGGAATAAAAATTGGTCTTATTAAAATCCGTGCTTTAAGACCCTTTCCTAAAGAAAGGATAATAAAATCACTGGATAAAGTAAAAGCTTTTGGCGTTGTTGACAGAAATGTTTCCTTTGGATGGAACACGGGAGTGGTTTATCAGGAAATAAAGTCGGCTTTATATGAAAGTGGTAAAGCAGTTCCTTCTATTCCTTTTATCGGCGGTCTTGGCGGTGAAGATCTCACGGTTAATATGATGATGGAATCCGTGGATAGGATTAATAGCATTAAGAAAAACCATAGTACTGTATGGCTGACGGAAAGCAATGGGGGTGAAGCATAATGAATATAGTAGATAAGCTTAGTTCTAAAGAGGATATGATTTCTCCGGGTATATCGGCATGTATAGGATGTAATGTGGAGCTCACATTAAGAACATGTATGAAAGTGCTGGGGCCAAATACGATTCTGGCTGTTCCTCCGGGTTGCATGGGAGGAGTCGGTGTTGTTGGCTGGGATATGATGACAGGCGCCAATTGTCCCGTGTTTTTCCCATTACTTGATAATCCTGCATCAATGCTGGCGGGAATAAAACTATATTATGAAAGGATCGGGAGAAAAGTAAACGTAGTTGCTTTTGCCGGAGACGGAGCGACGGTAGATGCGGGTTTTCAATGCCTTTCGGGGGCAGCAGAAAGAGGAGATAAAATAATATATATATGCTATGACAATGAGGGATATATGAATACCGGTTATCAAAGGAGCTCGGCAACATCAAAATATTCATGGACATCTACAACTCCTGTAAGCATAGAAGGAAGAGGCGGTAAAAAAGAGCATAAAAAAGATTTTCCTATGATTATGGCTATGCATGATATCGCTTATATGGCTACATGTAGTCCCGCTTTTATTCAAGATATGGTTAGAAAAGTTGAGAAAGCCATGGAAAAGCAGGAAGAAGGGCTGGCATATATACATGTGTTTAATCCTTGCTTAACAGGATGGGGAATAAAATCCGAGGAAAGCATTGAGGTATCAAGACTTTCCGTTGAAACAAATTTCTTTCCCCTTTACGAAGTAATAGATGGGCAATTTAAAATAAATAAAGAATATAGGAATCCGAAGCCTGTAAAGGACTACTTGAGTAAGATAAAGAAGTATTCCCATTTGAATAAAGAAGAGATAAAAGAAATTCAAGAGATAGTAGACGAGAAGTGGGATAGATTAAAAAAATTAGCTTCTTTATAAGAGGTGTGAAATGAACAATCATTTAGATTCATTGTTTAATCCGGAAAATATTGCAGTTGTCGGGGCATCAAATAACCCGCTGAAGGCAGGATATGTAATCGTACAAAATTTAATAAACATTGGTTATCCCAAAAAAATCTTTCCTATAAACATTAAAGAAGACCATATATGCGGTATAAAATCTTATAGAAGCTTATATGATATCGAGGACAAGGTTGAGATGGTTGTATTGATAATGCCTGCAGGAGCGATTTTCGATGTCATGAAAGATATCGAAAACAGGATGAAAAGCAAAAACGATATAAAGGTAATAGTATGTGCTTCGGCAGATTTTGCAGAAACAAAAACTCCTGAGGGTATAAAAAGACAAAACCATCTCATTGAAATATCCAAAAAATATGGGATAAGAATTGTGGGCCCCAATTGTATAGGTGTTATAGACAATGTGAACAGAGTGGATACAACCTTTGTAGAAACACTGCTGCCGAAAGAAAGCAGAGGTAAAAAAGGTGGGATTAGCTTTATATCACAAAGCGGAGCGGTAGCGGCATCACTGCTCATGAGTGGGGCTTCCCAACCGGCACCTATTTCATTTAATAAGTTTGTTTCCATTGGGAATATGGCAGATATTGATTTTATAGACTTATTAAAATACTTTGAAAATGACGAGGATACGAAAGTTATAGGTTTATATTTGGAAGGATATTCCGATGGCAGGAGGCTTATAAATACAATTGCCGAAATTACTGTGAAAAAACCTGTTGTTGTTTTAAAAGTGGGCAGAAGCGAAAAGGGTGCTTCTGCGGCTAGTTCCCACACGGGTTCTTTAGCAGGGTCCGATGTGGTATATGATAGTGCTTTTAAACAATATGGAGTTATAAGAGTGGATACGCTACAAGAATTGATGGATACGATGCAAGCCTTTGATAGCCTCAAGCTTCCGGATGACGGTAATGTTTTTGTTTTGTCACAAGCAGGCGGGCCGGGAATCTACTGTACAGATGCAGTGAGTAATCAGAATAACTTGGAAATGCCGATAATCGAAGATATCACTAAAGAAAAGTTAAAAGAAATAGCACCGGCTATGTCTTCAATATGCAAGCCCGAAGGTTATGCAGATATAACTGCGGCAGCGAATGTAAGGCATCATGTAGAGTCTTTGAAGGTGATAATTAATGATTCTAATGTAAGCAGTGTGTTGTTTATTACTGTAGTTCCTACTTTTCTGCCTCAAGATAAGTTGGCGGAGAAAATGATTGATTTATTGGAAAATGAAGGATACCGGAATAAAAAATCTGTTTTTATTTCAATAATGTCCGGTAATTATGTATGGGAATGCAGAAAGAGCATAGAAGAAAAAGGCATATATACTTTTGCCAGTCCGGATCAAGCTGTTAAAGCATTGGCGAATATGGTCAGGTATTCAAAATATCTAAAAAGAATAAAAGGAGGTTCGGCGAATGAGTAAATTTTTAAATGAGTTGGAAGCCAATAAAATGCTGTCCTCCTACAAAATACCTATGATAAAAAGCATTGCATGCAAAACGAAAGAAGAAACGGTAATAGAAGCAAAGAAGATGCGTTTTCCTTTAGCAATGAAGATTTTATCTCCTCACATTCAACATAAAACGGATGCCGGATGTGTTTTTTTAAATGTAAGCAGCACTAAAGAAGTTGAAGAGAATTATGAAAAGATAATAAACAATGCTAAGTCCTATGATAAAAATGCGAGGATTGACGGGGTTCTTTTGCAAGAAATGGCGACAGAAGGACTTGAGGTTATCATAGGCATGAAGAAGGATCCTCAATTCGGGCCGGTAGCTATGGTGGGTATGGGAGGTATATATGTAGAAGTTTTTAATGATATATCGTTGAGATTGATACCAATTAAAAAAGACGATGCGGAAGAAATGATTAGAGAGACTAAATTATATAAAATCATTCAAGGTGCAAGGGGTATTAAATATGATATGGAATGCTTAGTAAATGTTATTTTGAAGTTATCTGAAATGGTGGAAAAGCAAGGTGAAATTCAAGAAATTGATATCAATCCCTTTTTCCTATATGAGGAAGGCAAAGGCGGCAAAGGCGGCAAAGGCGTAGATGCCTTGATAAAATTAAGTTAGTCAGAAAGGTCTGAAATTGAATGAATTACTATTTGTAAACTATTTTACGGGAAATTAAATAATAAAATGTTAAACTTATATTGAGTTGAGTTGAGTAACAAAAAAGTTATTAATTACTAAAACCCATGCTTATTTAAGAAAGATTAAAAACAAGTTATACTAATGCTAAAGAATAGGTTTTAATTGTCAATATGCACGAGTCCGCTTACTATGCAGTAAGTGATGATGCAGGTGTAAACGACATAATAATTCTATAGATAATTTCCAGTTGTTTTATAGATGGTTTTACAGCTAGAAATTCGGTAGATAAACTATCTAAATAAATATTATATGAGGAGGAATAATTATGAAGAAAAAAATTAATTTGTTGACTGTAATATTTATACTTCTAATTGTCGTTTTATGTGGATGTTCAAATAATGGAGGTGTTAATACCAATTCTGGACACGATACTGGGCTTTTAAAAGAGAAGCTTATTGTTGCTACTAATGCAGGTCCTGTTGACTTAGACCCTCACGGAACAAATGATCAAAATACGTATGATATTAGATATCAAATCTATGAACCCTTAGTATCTATAGGGAAAAAGGGCAATATTGAACCGTGCCTTGCAACAGATTGGGAATGGATCGATGATTGTACAATCAATTTTACACTTCGGGAAGGAGTTAAATTTCATAATGGTAATGATTTAATTCCTGAAGATATATTTTTTAGTCTTAGAAGGGCTTCAGATTCTTCTTTCACTTCAACTTCTCTTACTAATATAGCTATTGATGAAAGTAGTATTATTGAACCTAATAAGATTCAACTAAAACTCGAAGAGCCTGTAGGTTCATTACTTTCCAGGCTTTCCAAGGTTGTAATTATAAGTAAAAAGGCTTGGGATGAAATCCCTGAAGATGAACTTTTGGAGAAACCAATAGGTACAGGACCATATGCTTTTAATAAATGGATACAAGGAGATCGATTGGAATTTGATGCTTTTGGAGATTATTGGGGTGGTGCACCTGCGTTTAAGCAACTAATTATGAGAATTATTCCCGAATCTGCTGCGAGAGCCCTAGAAATAGAGGCTGGTACAGTGGATGTATATACAGCAGTCCAAGCAAGTGATGTAGAAATTATTGAGGCAAACAAGGATGTAATTCTTTACTCAGAACCTAGTGATATGATCACTTATATGGGCTTTGATGCAAATGTTACTCCTTATAACAATGTTTTAGTACGTCAGGCTTTAAGTTACGCAGTAGACAGGGAAGCTATTTGCAAAATAGTTTATTCAGGACTAGCTATACCAGCTGATTTTGGAATGCTTTCACCTGTTTATCCATATTATACTGAAGAAGGCGTATTGAGTTATGGTTATAATCCTGAAAAAGCAAAAGAACTATTAGTTGAAGCAGGTTATCCTGATGGATTTGATGTGACATTAGCATTAAGCGAGGCTGAACAGGATCAGATAGATATGTCCGAGATAATTCAAAGTCAATTGGGGGATGTAGGCATTAATGTAAAAATTGAGATTATTGAAAATGCTACATTTTTAAACATGATTGTGGATGGTGGTTTTGATATGTTTCTACTGAATTGTACTGGGTCAGGTGGGGACGCAGGGGAAGCATTAAAATCTTTCATTGCCACCATGCCGACTTGGAGTAATACAACTAGGTATAGAAATGAAAGTTTGACTTTGCTAATTGAAAAAGCACTTAAAACTATAGATGAAAAGGATAAAACTGAGATATTTAAAGAAATACAACAAATTGTTTCAATAGAATGCCCTTGGATTTTTCTAGTTCATAATAATGCTACCATTGCAGCAAGAAGTAATATAGGTGGAATAGCTACCTATCCTACTAGGTACCATTTTTTTAAGGAAGCGTATATAAAATAATGTATTGTTTTTTATATAATTACTAAAGAGCTTGGGGCGGTTTACATAATAATATAAGCCGTCCCCTTCATTATAACTAACAATACAGCGAACGAGGTGATTCTTCATGGCTAGATACATATTAAAAAGAGTTCTATATATGATACCAGTGACAATAGGTGTTGTATTTCTTATTTATTCACTAATGTGCTTAATTCCTGGTAACCCAGTACAGCTTATTTTAGGGCTTGGAAGTGAAGTTTCTCAAGATGAAATAGATGCATTGACTGAAGAGTTAGGCTTAAATGATCCTTTTATAGTTAGATTTGCAAATTACCTTAAAGGGATTATTACTAAATTTGACTTTGGCAAATCTTATAGTACTAGAAAACCAGTGATGAAGGAAATTATGGAAAGGTTTCCCTATACATTTAAACTTGCAGTGCTATCAATTATACTTTCAGTTTTTTTAGGTGTTTTAACTGGCATAATTGCAGCAACTAAACAATATTCAATATTTGATGGGTTAGCTACTACCTTAGCGTTGCTCGGAGTGTCAATGCCAATTTTCTGGTTAGCTTTAATGCTAATTTTAATTTTTTCTATAAATTTAAACTTGTTTCCTGTTTCAGGCTCGTATGGATTTGAATATTGGGTTTTACCAGTTGCTACAGTCGGTTTAAATGGTGCGGCAAATATTATGCGCACCACTAGATCAAGTATGCTTGAAACAATACGACAAGATTATATAAGAACAGCACGTGCTAAGGGGCAGACAGAAATAAAGATTATTTTTAATCACGCTTTAAAAAATGCACTTATACCTGTGATTACTGTTATTGGAATGCAATTTGGTGGTATTTTAGGCGATACAGTTATATCAGAAACGGTATTCGCTATTCCGGGTATAGGCAAGTATACAATAGATGCAATAATGAAACGCGATCAACCAGTAGTTATGGGATCAATCATGTTCTTATCATTTTGTGTGAGCGTCATAAATTTAATTGTTGATGTTCTTTATAGCTTTATAGATCCAAGAATTAAAACATTGTACAAGACTTCAAATGAGAAAAAAGGATTAGCAAAGGAGGTATCAACGACAAATGAGTAGAATAAGATTTATTGAGGCAACTAGGCATAATAGTTCATGGTTCGAAGTAATACAGCGTTTTTCAAGGAATAAGCTATCAGTAATTGGAACGTTTATTTTACTTGTCCTTATTTTTGCAGCAGTATTTGCTCCCTTGATCGCACCTTATCCGTATGACCAGCAAGATTTATCAAGGGCAAAAGAGTATCCTAGCAAAGATCATTGGTTTGGCACCGATAATTGTGGACGTGATATTTTTAGCCGTTGTATATATGGCGCTAGGATTTCTTTGCAAGTTGGTGTATTTGCAGTTGCTATGGCTATCACTGTTGGAGGTATATTAGGTGCTATATCGGCTTTTTATGGAGGAATAGTTGATGATTTGATAATGCGTTTTTTAGATGTAGTTTATGCTGTACCAGCTGTTTTGCTCGGAATAGCAATTGCAGCAACACTTGGTGCAGGCCTTAGAAATCTTATGATAGCTATATCTGTTGGCAATATACCAAGTTATGCTCGCGTGGTACGCGCATCTGTACTAACTGTGAAAGAAAATGAATATATTGAGGCCTCACGTTCAATAGGTGCTAGCGATCTTAGGATAATTTTTAAACATATAATTCCAAATGCATTGGCTCCTATAATTGTACAGGCAACTTTAGGTGTTGCTATAGCGATTTTATCGTGTGCCACGTTATCTTTTCTAGGATTAGGGATTCAGCCACCTATACCAGAGTGGGGTTCAATGCTTTCCACTGCTAGGAACTATATTCGCCAGTTACCATATATGTCCATTTTCCCTGGAGCTTGCATTATGCTCGCAGTATTCGCTTTGAACGTTATCGGCGATGGAATTAGGGATGCTATCGATCCAAGACTCAAAGATTAAACGAGGGGGGTTGGTTTTGAACAAAAATATATTGGAAATAAAGGATTTGGTTATTCAATACAAAACAAGGAAAGGAATAGTAAAGGCTGTAAATAATATTAATTTAAGTATAGAAAAAGGAGAAACTACTGGAATAGTGGGGGAGACTGGAGCTGGTAAAACAACAACTGCTTTAGGTATTTTGAGACTTATTTCTGATCCACCTGGAAAAATAATAAATGGTGAGATTATTTTTGATGGTAAGAATTTATTGGAATTGTCGGCTAGTGAAATGAGAAAGATTCGAGGAGACCGTATATCAATGATTTTTCAGGATCCTATGACAGCTTTGAATCCAATAATGACAGTTGGAGAACAAATAGCAGAGGTAATTAGATTACATGGTAAGCTTACGGTACATGAATCTATGCTTAAAGCACATGAAATGCTTGAGCTGGTAGGAATATCTAAGGATAGATATTATGAATATCCACATCAATTTTCTGGTGGAATGAAACAAAGAGTTGTAATAGCGATAGCACTAGCATGTCACCCAAGTTTAATTATAGCTGATGAACCTACTACTGCTTTAGATGTTACAATACAAGCACAAGTTTTAGAAATGATGGCTAAGTTAAAAAATGACTTAAATACTTCAATGATTTTAATAACACATGATTTAGGAATCGTAGCTGAGATATGTGAAAAGGTTGTTATAATGTATGCTGGAGAAATTATTGAGGCAGGTACTGTAGAGGATATTTTCGATAGATCTAAACATCCTTATACCAAAGGTTTATTCGATTCTCTCCCTGATCTTGATGAGGATAAAGTTAGATTAAGGCCCATACCCGGAGCAATGCCAGATCCCACCAATCTACCTAATGGATGTAATTTTGCGCCAAGATGTCCGTTTAAAATGCCTAGATGCGAGGTAAAAGAGATTCCTACAATACATTTTTCTGATACTCATTTTATTAAGTGTTTACTATTTGCAAACAAAGATTAGGAGGGTTGCTATGAGTTTGTTACTAAAGGTTAATAATTTAAAAAAATATTTTAAAACTCCTAAAGGCATGTTGCATGCAGTAGATGATGTTAGTTTTAGCCTTGAAGAAGGCCAAACACTAGGAATTGTGGGAGAATCTGGTTGTGGAAAATCTACATTAGGTAGGTTAATTTTACGTCTAATAGAGAATACAGAAGGAGAAATTATCTATAATAACAGAGAAATAACAAAATTAAATAAAAAGGAATTAAAGCTTCTGCGAAAACAAATGCAAATGATATTTCAAGACCCTTATTCTTCAATTAACCCTAGAATGAGAGTAAAGGATATAATTGGAGAACCAATGATTATTTATAAAACTTTTAAGAATAAAATTGATTATACTAATAAGATTAAAAAGCTCATGGATATAGTTGGACTTGCTAGTAGAATTGCGGATTCCTATCCACATGAACTAGATGGTGGCAGAAGACAACGGATAGGTGTAGCAAGGGCTTTGGCTTTAAATCCGCGTTTTATTATTTGCGATGAGCCTGTTTCCGCACTTGATGTATCAATACAAGCACAAATACTAAATCTACTACAAGACTTGCAAGCCGAGATGGATCTTACTTATATTTTTATAACCCATAATCTATCAGTGGTAAAACATATATCTGATAACATCTGTGTAATGTATCTTGGAAAAATAGTTGAAATGTCAAATTCTAAAGAATTGTTTTTACAACAATTTCATCCCTATACAAAAGCATTATTATCTGCTATTCCAAGACCTACCATTCATAAAAAAGCTGATAGAATTATTCTAAAAGGTGAATTAACAAGTCCAATAAACCCAATACAGGCTTGCAGATTTGCTCCTAGATGTCTTTATGCAAAAAAATTATGTTTTAATGAGGTCCCAAAAATGGTTGAAGTGATACCCGGACATTTTTCAGCATGTCATTACGTAAAAGAAATAAATAAAATGAGCAGTATTTAAACAATTTAAAATATTAATTTTAGGAGGTTTTTATATGCATAATTATGATAGTTTTATGAAAATGTGCATTGAGTCTGTATTACCTAACAATACAGTTTTATACGATGATAAAGGGAATCCATCTATAATGGTTAGAGTACCAAAATTTAAGATTTCTGATGTTATTGATGGAGGTAGTGATGATGTTCATCCTGCTTTTATAGTAAATAATTACGAAGTCCCAGAAATATTTATTTCAAAATATTCTAATGTTTTAATAAATGATAGAGCATGTAGTTTGCCTAATGTTAACCCAACAACAGAAATAGCAAGAGATAAAGCAAAAAACGCATGCGAAAATAAAGGTATAGGGTGGCATCTTATGAGTAATGCAGAATGGGCCGCGATAGCACTATGGTGTAAAAAAAATGGATTTTTACCAAGAGGTAATAATTCATTTGGCAAAGATGTTAATTATTCATTTGAATGTGGGCGTATTACCTACAGTTACTATGAAAATGATGAACTAATAAATGGGAAAACAGCTACAGGTTCTGGGCCAGTATCTTGGTCACATGATAACACGACTGCGGGTATATACGATATGAATGGGAATGTTTGGGCTCAAATTTCAGGATTACGATTTGTCGAGGGAGAGATACAAATTATACCAAACAATGATTCTGCTGCCGCAATAGATGAGTCTTTTGATAGCCCTCATTGGAAAGCTATAAGGAGTGATGGCAAACTAATTTCTCCAGGAGGTTCGGATACTTTAAAAATTGATATTGAATCAAATAAAATCTTTATAAGTAAAAGTGGAAAAAAGAAAATAGACAAATGGTCTGATTCACTTTTCGGAACATTTGATTCTAATCTTGAGGCACCAGAAATTTTAAAATCATTAGCACTTTATCCAGCTGATGAAACTGGATACGAGAAACAAAAAATATGGTGTAATAATACAAAAGAACGCTTACCATGGAGAGGTGGAACATGGGATGCATTTGAGAACTCAGGTGTATTTTGTCTTTTTGCTTGTTATGAACGTACTCATATTTCGAAATGGGCTGGGTTTCGTTCCTCATATGTTAAGTTATAATTAATATTGAAATAAAATATGAGGAATAATTATAGAGAAAATACTATATAGTATATATGTCTAGTTGAATTTGTATATTTATTATGGGATAACAGCAAAAAAGACTGATAAGGGAAGTATGTTTTTATTCTAAAAACTGTTTTATTGTATACATAACAAGATATAAAAACATTGAAGGGTTTAAACATATTAGATGTGTCATTTAAAAATAGTATTATTTAGTTTAAATTAATCTATTAAAATAGAAAAATAGGAGGAAGAAAGATGAAAAAAAGTATTCATTATGCAGGTTTAGAGATTAAGCCCTGTACAAAAATGCAGAAACTGATACCAGTAGTCGGGACTGATATAGAATTACCAGTCACTATAATTAATGGTAAAGAAGATGGCAAAAGAATCGTCGTCATCAGTGGTGTCCATTCGGGAGAATATCCAGGAATTGAATGTGCAATTGAATTAGCTCAGGAGATGAAACCAGATGATGTAAGTGGCTCTATTGTTTTTATACATCCTTGTAATCCAACTGGTTTTAAATCGCAAGTTTCTTATATAGTTCCGGAAGATGGGAAAAATATGTCGGAGTCGTTTCCTGGAAAATCTAATGGAACTGCAAGCGAAAAAATATGTCATACTATAACATCAAACTTTATAAATGATGATTGCGATATGGTAATGGATCTACATGGGGGAGATTTACATGAGCATTTATCAACTTTTGTGTTTGCTTCAGAGAATGGTGAAGAAAATATAAGAGAGTTAGTATTAGAAGTTTCAAATTATATGAATGTTAATTATATTGTTATGGCTGGGTTTGGTGTAACTGAGTATGCTGCAAATAAAGGGATACCCGCTTTTGTTTTAGAAAGAGGAGGTAGGGGCATATGGTCAAAAGAAGAAGTTGATTTATATAAAAAAGATGTAATCAATGTTTTCAAGTTTTTCGGCGTTGTAGAGGGAGAAGCCAAATACTATGGACCAAAACCTTATGTTTTCAAAAAGTGTGATATGATGTATGCGCCCATAAGTGGTTGCTGGTATCCATTTGTAGAACTAGAGGATCAATTTGAAAAAGGACAAAGACTAGGTGAAATTAGAGATTTCCATGGTAAGGTACTTCATACTGTTTATGCTGAATATGATGGAGTAGTTCATTCTTATTGGTCTGCATTAAGCGTACAAAAAGGACAGTTAATGGTAGGGTATGGTGCATAATATAATTACCTTTTGGTTTATAATAATTAAAAAAGTAAGTTTTGGGAATATTTAAATAAATGCCGGGAATTATTTGAATGGTTTCTGGCATCATAAGTATGTTTGATATGGCACAGCTAGCGATGAATATCTATTATGTGTTAGGTAATGAAAACTATTGACTTGAAAAAAATGTCCATCACGGAATGGAATCTAAAAGAGATCTTAGGTGAAATATGGTTTTGTGGATAAAGAATGCAAATTGCTTGAAAGAGAATTAGCTTACTAAAGAAAATGAAGACCAACACTACCTGAGTTTTATCAGCAGATTTGACTGATATATATGAAATGCTATCTTTTTACCTAGGGGATCCAGAAATATGATATGGAAGTGAACTCAGAAGTGGCAACTTATGTAGTGATGGATGGCTGAACTTCCAAGATTAGCAAAAGCCATAGTATCTACCTAACCATGAGCAGGTTGGATGGGAAAAACATTAGGGGGCTTTAGGAACTTACGAATCCAAAAGATGTATAAAGACTGCGGATAACTCAAATCAAAGGCTGTCAATTGAAAAATGGGACAGAGATTAATAAACAATGAAAGTGTATATTGTTTCTTTGATTTTTAAGGAAAGAAAAAGCAATGTGCAAAAGTATACCAGTAAAGTGGCGGAATAAAAAATAAAAAAACGTGAAAACAGGATAGAGACAAGTTGTCTCCAATAAAGTAAGCTATGAACTGATAAGATGCGGGTGTTTGGACTTCTGCTCCACTTCAATAAAAATTGGCTAACAATTATGAGGGAAGTCCAAACCACAACTAGTTAGGAGAATAAAAATATCTAAACCAAGTTAGGGAACATGAACATTAAGGATACATACAGTGATGGACAGGCTTATACAACAAGTAATAATTTTATAAAAAAATGTGAATATAAGAAAAAAAGAGTGCGGACAAAGACCTAGACTTAAATAGATTAGAAGGTGCCGCATGTTTTAATATTAAGATCGTTTAAAGGTAATAAAGCTATACTACACAATATGATATGAATTATTCTACGATAATAAGGGAGTTGGGATATCCTTCTAATAGAATCTTTTAAAAACTGGTACTATATGAATAGTTTTTTCGTTTTGAGTCTTTCAGCTGGCGATGCAAAAGCTTTCCTTAAAATGGTTTATAGATTGCTCGGTAACAGAACAGATCTTATATACATCGTCCCAATCTTTTGTATTACGAAGAATACCGGGATAAGTACGAAAATCCCTCTCAGGATAAATATAAACTATTCTGCCACAAGATGATGAAGTACAAGGATTGTCACAAAAATGTTTTCTTCGATATTTGCCATCAACACCCTTAGCTCATTTCATTTTAGGGCATATAAATTTAAAAGTTTTAACACCGTACCTCAGATGAGAAGTATTATCCTCCTGTTTCATTGGTAAAGTGGAGTCATTAGGGCAACAGGGCAGTCCTGATTCAACCTTGTACTTTAAAGAAGAACGTCGATTTAAGGGAATAAAAGCTTTATCAAATTTTAAATCAGTAAGTAGGCTTTTGAAAATAATCCTTTAAAACAGGTATTAAAGCTTTGGCATCATTAAGAGATTTATCCTCACCTGGAGAATTAGATTTTTTACCAATAATGATTTCCAGATGAGAATCTAAAAAATCCTTATTAAAGAAAGAAATATTACGAACAATACCTAATCCGTTAGTGACCATACCAAATTTATAGACATAACAAAAATGGCCATGAAAATAAAGTTGCTTTATATTTGGATTGGAAGCTGCGTGAGAAGGCATAGAAGCATAAGCTACTTTGTAAGGATTATAAGAATCACCAAAGCCTTGAGATTTCTTAAAAGCTTTTAGCTATTTTATTAGCATATTTGGGATTATTCTCAGTAACAAAAGCTTCAACACCGGAAGTATCAAAGATAGCCATAGCAGCTTTAACTTCATCAATGCTTTGACAAATTGGTTCAGTAACCTTCACAAGATTATTAAACATAAACTGTAAACCTTCTAAAAAACCTTGTTTAAAACGAGTAAACTTAGAAGCATCAGGAACCTTGTTAAACCCACAAAAATCTCTTAACTCAGCGGAATATTTAAGAGAAGTAATTAAAAAATTATCAGTGGGTATGGAAAAAATCCTTTGAATTAATAAAGCACATAACATTGAATGAATCTTATATTTGCGAGGTCTTACGGTGGAAGCATAAAAATGATTATAAAGAGAAACAGGAATAAACTCATCAAGATTAATAGTATCCTCAAGCAACGAAAGAAACTGAGGTTTATCCTCTTGAAAAAAAGTTTTACAATTGGAATAAATATCTGCCAAAGAAAGCAGTTTCCATATCGTGGTGCTAATATAACTCCTTTCGGTTTTTGGTGGATTTTAAGGATGCTAATTTAATTTTTCTATAAAATAGGCAGGTAGTATATTGTTTTGCGAATAAAGCATTCCGTATTTATGCGGGGTGAGGCATTTCGCAAATGTCTATTAACATTTTAATACAGGAGGAAAAAGAATTGAGAATAAAAGTTAACTATGATAAATGTACCGGATGTAGAGCTTGTGAAGTAGCTTGTTCAGCAAAGCATTATAAGGTGTACAGCCCTGAGCTTTCAAGAATAAAAATAATTAAATTTGAAGATAAAGGTACAGATATCCCTATAACCTGTAAGCAATGTGTTCATGCACCTTGTGTAAACAATTGTCCAACACAAGCTTTGTACAAAGATCCGATTACTATGGCAACATTATTAAAAGAAGAATTATGTATAGGCTGTGGTGTATGTGTTGAAGTATGTCCGTTTTCTGCTGCATCATTAGATAATAGTGGAATTTCAATGATATGTGATTTATGTGGAGGTAAGCCGGAATGTGTTGAAGTGTGCCCTGCTAATGCTCTTGAACTTAAAGACATAGAAAAAACTGCAGAAGATAAAAGAGTTGCAACGGCAAAAAAGCATTCAAACAATGTTCTAAAAAAATGGAAACTTAAATAAGACGCTTGGTAATATGTCAAGCTAAAAAGTTAAAACAATTGGGAAAAACTTTTTAACTAAAGATAAAAAAGAGTACACTAACGAAGGCCTAAGAAAA
>Ga0265293_10002883_pt1 | contig 33173 bp, 40 predicted proteins | sample Munlanlewell138R_FD_192505 | JGI IMG/M metagenome (GOLD analysis project Ga0265293, IMG submission 192505) | Leachate microbial communities from a municipal landfill in Southern Ontario, Canada - Leachate well 138R | ecosystem: Engineered > Solid waste > Landfill > Unclassified | place: Canada... | reverse complement strand
GAGGAGCTAGTAAGTCTGGCGTCGGCGGATTGGGCTCACAGGGTTATGGTGGGGGAGACGGTAAGAAGGCTACATATGCATCAGGTGGAGGAGGCGGGGGAATGACAGAAGTTGGTGGTTCTTCAGAGAAGGAGTATGCAAAAGGTGGTGATGGAATTATATCTCTTATTACAGGAAGTTCTGTTTATTATGGTGGTGGTGGTGCCGGTGCTAGAGATGGATCAGGTACCGCCGGTCATGCTGGAGTTGGTGGTTTAGGCGGTGGCGGTGGACAAGGCCACCCTAACGGATATACAAATACCGGAGGTGGTGGAAGTGGAGGACTAAATGGATACACAAAATTAAATCCTGGTATAGGCGGCTCAGGCATAGTAATAGTAAGATATAGGTACAAATAACGTTAATTTTTTTTAAAAAAATACATTAATAAAAATAAATAATAAAACATAAAAGAGGAAAAAATTATGACATTTCCAGGATTTATACTTGGATCTGTTTTTGGAGATAATGGGCGAGGATTATCAGAAGCTACTATAAAATTCCAATCATCCCCATCATCTATTTTTACATTTACAACTTTAAATAACGGTTGTTTTATATCTACTCTTCCATATGGTACTTATACTGTTACAATAACTCATCCATCAATGCCACAACCTTACATAGAAACTAATTTTATCATGACAAGTTTAGGACAAATAACAAAAAATTTTATTGTTTCTACAATAAAACCATACGAGTTAAGGTTTTCTCAAAGCCCAGATAAAAATATTCAATGGGATGACATGGAAGAATGCCCAGGAGCTACAAATAACTTTGTATTAGCAAACCCAACAGAAATAAAAAATGTAAAACAAATTTGTTTACATTTTGAATCATTTATGAATGTAAAACAAATTAAATTATATCACTTTACAGAACCAATACTACCATATTTAATGCATTGTAATGCTTTTTATTCTTCAGATGGTTCTTCTTGGGGTATTGTAGGAGGTAATCCAAGCTATACTATTTATCCAGAATCTGGACAATTATCAATAATTCCTTTTGATCAGTTAATAAAATATTCAATTATTGTTATTACACCGCCTAGTCAATTAGCAATACCATCGTCTACAAGATAGTTGAAAATATGTCCATATTTTTCACGGTATGGGTTATTAGTAAATGATTTGAATGAAGTTGAAATAGAAACATGGTAGTTTAAACTTAATATAATACTATATTAAATAAAATAATACAGTATTATGTTGACAATAACATAAAACTACTTATATTGTATTAATCTAATTTTATTTGGAGGTATTTATGCAAACATTGATTTACGGACATGGTCCATTTTTAGGACAAACGGGCTACAACATACACACAAGAAATTTTTTTACACATCTAAATAATTATTTTCCTACTAAAGTAAGAAGTACTACAACTGAAAATAAAAAGTCTAACAAAGACTATTATCAATTATTAGGATCAGTATCACCAAATCCAAGTATAAATCTATTAAATATAGTATTAACAGAAACATATAACACTTCTTACATCAATGATCAATACGATGGGGCTAAGATATTATATAATGTGTGGGAAAGTACAAAACAACCAACATCTTTCTTCGAAACAGCTATGACATATGATCAGTTTTGGGTTCCTTCGGAGTGGCAAAAAACAGTTGCTATAGAACAAGGATATCCTAAACATAAAATATTTGTTGTTCCAGAAGGAGTAGATTCTAGATTTAAACCTAGTCAAAACATTAAAAAAAGTAAAGATGAATTTATTTTCATACTTATAGGTAAATGGGAATATAGAAAATCTACAAAAGAAATAGTACAATGTTTTTTAAATACATTTTCTGATTCAAATATAAAACTAAGGTTATTAGTATCTAACCCTTTTTCAAGTACTACGACAATATCAAATTTGAAAAACATGGGGATAGACCCAAATGATCCACGTTTAGAAATAATAAATTATGTGGATGATGATGAGTACTTACATTTATTACAAACCTCTGACGTTTTTGTTTCTTGTGCAAGATCAGAAGGTTGGAACCTTCCTGCAATAGAAGCCATGGCTACAGGGCTACCATCTATTTGTTCTAATTGTAGTGGACAAATGGAGTTTGCTAAGTATGGTGCTATTTTAGTAGATGTGGTTAAAGAATTACCAGCAAGTTTAAATGTGCCTGATTTTCCAGGTAATTATTATGAGCCTAATTTCAAACACTTATCTGAAATAATGAAAGATGTATATAATAATTATTCTAAGTACAAAAACAGTGCATTCGAGTCATCTATTATTATACGAGATAAATTTTCTTGGAATAATGCTGCTTTAAAAGCAAAGGAGATTATAGATAATTTTGACTTTACTTTAATAGATAAAATAAAAAATACAAAAGTTTTAACTGTTGCTACCAAACAAACAAAAGGATTAAAAACTTTATTAACTTCTTGTAAACAGAACAATGTGACTTTAACACAATTAGGAGAAAATACAAAATGGTCTGATTTTGATACTAAAATAAATGAGTTGCATTCTTATCTAACTAGTAAAAAAGATAATGACATAATTTTATTTATAGATGGTTACGATAGTTATTTTTTAGATTCTACTAAAACTATTGTTGAAAAGTTTATAAATTTAAATTGTGATATTTTAATGTCAAGTGAAATAAATTGCTTTCCTGATGAAAGTTTAAAAAGTAAGTACAACAGTAAAGAGACTTCACCTTTTAAATATGTTAATTCAGGAGGTTTTATAGGGTATACACAACCATTAAAACAAGCCATTTCTAAATTACTAGATATGCAAAAAGCATCTAATAGTGAGTATAAATATAATGACCAATATTTATGGTCATTATATTGCATAGAGAATAATATAAAGTTGGACTATAACTGTGAAATTTTTCAATGTTTACATTCTACAAAACTAACTTATTTTAATCTAGAAGGAGTTAGATACAAAAACAAAATAACTAATTCATTTCCATCAATACTACACGCTAATGGTAAGTCAGAAACTATGCTTTATGATCTAGTAAATCCTATTCATACCCCTAAAATATTAAACACATCTTTATATCTTGAAGACGATGGTCCTAAATTTAATTTTTCATACAAAGGTATACCGATAGATGCTAGTATTAATATAAAAGATATATGCATGAATAAAATTTTATATACAACTAATATGTTATTAGAGGATAATACAAATTATTTTATAAAAGCTAACCATGATGTTTCTACACTAAGTAATATAGAGTTATTAATAAAAAAAGACAACACAATATTATATAATAAAGTATTTGATATTACAAACAATAAAAAATGTTGTTTTATAGTTACATGGTTTGGTAAACTTCCAACTTGGTTTAATTACTTTTTAAAATCATGCGAGACAAATTCTAAATTTGATTTTATGATTTTTACTGATCAAGATATTAATTTAGAACATCCTTCCAATGTCATCTTTAATCATATAACTAAAGATAAATTAAATGAACTGATATCTGTAAAACTTGATACTAAATTTACAATAGAAAATTCTTATAAATTATGTGATTTTAAAGCTATGTATGGTCATATATATAGTGAGTATTTAAAATCATACGATTATTGGGGTTTTTGTGATTTAGATTTAGTGTTTGGTAATATCAATAAATTTATTAGTAAATATATATATAATAACTATGATATTATAACTTTTGGAGCAGATACTACTAACATACATTATAGAATAGCAGGCCCATGCACTCTTGTCAAAAACATAGAAGAACTTAATGCTTCTTTTTATAAAGTTCCAGAATATAAAGAAGTTTTAACTACACAAGAATACATTAACTTTGAAGAAAATAGTTGGGATAAATGGTTGAAAGCACAGTCAAATATAAAAATGAAGATAATTTTAAATGCTCAGGGTTGGGAAAATGGTACATGTATAGACGAGGTTTATTGGAATAATGGATCATTACAATTACCATCCCAGCATGAAATTGCTTTATATCACTTCAGATTAAAAAATAAAAATTTTAAAGATGTAAGTACTGGATTTAAAATACTCCCAAAACAACACAATGAGAATAACAATGAATTGATTAAGACAGAAGAAATAACTTCCTCAAAAGATAATTTTATAAATCCTAAAAGAACTATATGCGAAGTACACAGAGAAATGTATAGAAAAGTAATAGGTACTGATTTAGAAAATAGTATGACGCCTTTAATAGAAGATGCATTCATCATGGCTAAAAAAATGAATAATAAATTAAGACAATATAAAAATAATTATGATGATGATTGGTGGGAAAATAATAAATTATCAGGAGAAAATCTCAAAAACAAAAAGGTGTTTATTGATGGAGGTGCCCATTTTGGTGAATCAATTACGTTTTTTAAAGAAAATTATGCTGACTACAAAGATTATGAATTACACTTATTTGAACCAAACCCTGATTTTTATGATAAACTTACTTCTATAGAAGATTGTACTTTTCATTCAACAGCTATCTGGGTAGAAGATGATGTTATAGATTTTTATAAAGGTTGGGATTTATCAGGAACTGTTATGCGTTCAAAAACAAGTGGTAATTTAGATAAAGATAACCCTGTTTGTGTAACAAGTATAGATTTGAGTAAATGGATAATTTCTAATTTTTCTTTAAATGATTATATAATATTAAAATTAGACATTGAAGGTGCAGAATATGAAGTACTAGAAAAAATGATTAGAGACAACTCTATTTCATATGTAGATAAATTATATATTGAGTTCCATCAAGATAGAATTCCAGAAATTGCTATTGAAAGACACAATGCTTTAGTACAGAAATTAAAAGATATAGGTTTAGATCCTATGTTTTGGGATGGTGAAAGAAAAGTTATTGAACAAGAAAAATTAGTTTATATCACAGGTGGTGATATAAAATATCTTTCTCTGATTGAGACATTAGTAAATAGCATAAATGAATTTTCAAAATATAAAATTATAGTATATGGTTATAACTGTGAAGTACCGTTTGATAATCCAAAAATGATCAAACGAACATTGAATATTAACAACATAAAAGATGCTAAGTATGATGGACGATCATTATCATATTCAATAGCAAAAGAATTATGTTGTTTAGACGCAATAGAAAAAAATTATGCTGAAACCTACGTATGGATTGATGGCGACGCATTTGCTAGCAAAACAATAGATAATATTATAAATTATTCTACAAAAATATTAGATTACCCATTAATTAATTCTCACATCCATGATACTATCTGGGATACTAATGACATGACTCAACCCATAGGTCAAGAACTAATGAATCAACTAGGGTTAAAAAGACAGCACTATCCATGGTTACATGGATGTTTGTTTGCCTTTAATAAAAAATGCAAAAACTTTTTTGAGTTGGTTATTAGTAATTTTGAAAAAATAGATAAATCTCAATTTAAAGTACTAACAGATGAATTGCTATTTAATATATTAGCTGAGACAGAAACACATTTTATGCATATGAATGTACATGATTTTGATATTTTTAAAAAAGAAAGTTTTCAAAAGTTTTTAAATAATGATTATATAAATGCTTATAGAGAGTTCACTCCTTTAATTACGGGTAATTTATCTGATCATGCGGTTTTACCAATGACAGAAGATGATATTTATATTTTCCACGGTCAGAAATCTCCAGATACACTTAAACAGATGTTTAGTGTCTACAAAGACAATATTAATAAATTACCAAACAATTTTTTTTATGTTCCACATAGTACTAACATTGTTGATCTAAAATATGATAATAGTTTATTAAATTTTACATATAAAGAAATATTTGAAAATAAAGAGTATGAAAGAGAATATTGTCATATAGAACCTGGAGATGTAGTAGTTGACTGTGGAGCTAATATTGGTATTTTTACTAGATATGCCTATGAGATGGGGGCTTCTAAAGTAATATCATTTGAACCAGAACCCAGTAATTATAGATGTTTGATCAAAAACATATCAAATAAACCAGATAATTTATACAATAAAGCAGTATCTAATAAGATTGGAAGTACTACATTATATTTAGATAAAAATGCTGGAGGACATAGTATAATAAAAGAAGACATAAATAATACAAAGTCCGGTGCTTATATAAACACACCATGCGTTTCTTTAGACCATTTATTTGATACCAAAATGGTAACTGAAATAAATTTTTTAAAGGTTGATGTAGAAGGAGCTGAACTAGAAGTGTTTGAAGGTATCTCTGACTTAAATTTATCCAGAGTAAATAAAATAGTTATAGAATATCACCACGCTAAGCTTGATTTTAATGAAAAAACTAGAGTTGACTTTTTAAATAGATTTCAAAAATTGGGATTTAAATATTTCATTTTACCTTTAGGCAATAACAAACATCTACAAATGATTTACATATGGAAAGACAAAAAAAGTGAAAAACCAATTACTTCTATTAATTACACTATTAATCATAATTTTGTTAATGGACCATTTTGTGAGATAAAAAGTGCAGATGAGTCATTAGAATTTAATATAGATTTTATTGATAAAACTAGTAATAGAATTGTATATAATAACCCTAATTTAAAAGTAAATAACTGGGCAAAAGCATCTAGAAAATGGTTCACAGATTGGAAAATTAAAATAACAAACAAAAAAGATAACCTAATACATGAAATAGATTTTAACCCAAAAGGTAAAAAAGTATACATCGCAATTGATAGTAAGTCATTAGGAGATACTATAGCATGGTTTCCATACACCGAGGAATTTAGAAAAAAATGGAATTGCAAAATGGTAGTTTCAACGTTTTGGAATGAATTATTTAAAGATAAGTATACAGAGATTGAATTTATAAAACCAGGTACAGTAGTTAGTAACTTATATGCTATGTATACAATTGGTTGGTATAGTATGAATGATTTAAACAATCCTCAATATTATCTAAACCTACCATTACAACAGACAGCTACTGATATTTTAGGACTAAGATATGAAGAAATTAAGCCTAAAATATATACTCCTGTTGAACAAAAACCAAATGAAGAAAAATACGTATGTATTGCAATTCATTCAACATGTCAGGCTAAATATTGGAATAGACCAAAAGGATGGCAAGATATTGTTGATTGGTTAAATTCATTAGGATACAAGGTCCATTTAATAAGTAAAGAAGAAGGAACTTATATGGATAATAAACCACCAAATAATATCATTGACAAAACTGGTAACATACCTATATTAGATAGAATACAAGATTTAATGGGGGCTTCGTTTTTTATTGGTATAGCCTCTGGCTTATCTTGGTTAGCGTGGGCAGTCGGAACTCCAGTTGTTCTAATTTCTGGGTTTAGTTCAAAAATAGTAGAATTCAATGCAGATGTAAGAATAGAGGCAAACAGTAGTTGTAGAAATTGTTTTAACAGACATAGGCTTGATCCATCAGATTGGATGTGGTGTCCAGATAATCATGATTTTGAGTGTACAAAATCAATCACATCAGACAATGTAATAGAGGCTATAGTAAACAAAGGATTGATACATGACAACACTAGACTTACATAACACAACCCATAGTACAGTTAGATCTAAAACAATAAGATTTATTGAAAGCTACTGGGACAAACAAATTGACTTAAAAATTATTACAGGACGTAGTGTAACAATGCAAAAAACTGTAAAGGAGGTATTAGATGAATATAAACTAGAATACAGAGTAGGTGACATTTTAGAAATAAACAATGGTTACATTATTATATTTATGGGTAAATAGTATTTAATATGTACAAATTATATATATATATATTGATATAATAAAAATAAATTGTTAAAATAAAGGAGCACCAAACTTATGGATAAAAAGATAGTAATTGATACAAATCTATTTCTAGATGATTCTAATATTATATTTAAGCTTTCAAAAGAATATGATAAAATAGTTATCCCTATTACAGTATTAAAAGAATTAGATGAATGTAAATACAAACAAAACTTATCTTATAGTGCTAGAAATGCAATTTACTCTATTTTACAATTTAAAAAGGAATATCCTGATAAAATAATTTTCACAATTACACATGGATCATTAGAATCAAACGATATAGATATATTAAATGCAACCAAAGCAGAAAATGCTGAACTTGCTACTAAAGATATATCAATGTCTATTATGGCTAATTCACTTGGTTTGAATACAAAATTACATGATATAGTTATGAATGGTTTGTTTAATCCATATATATATATAAAAGTAGATGATTTATATGAGTTTACCTTTCTTCAAAAGTATGAAGAAGAAAATTATAACAAAATACTTGATTTATTTGGTAATTCTATAAATCCAAATGCATGGATTTTTATATTTATACTTAATGAAGATAGTGTGCAATATATTTATGCAAATAATCCGTTAACTAGTGTATTAGAAAGAATAGATAATAATCCTAAATACAGGAAGCTTAAATTAGAAAACAATACAACAATTAAAGCATTAGATGAGTACCAAATATGTTCATTTTATGCACTACATGAAGCCCCAAATGTATTACTTACTGGTAAATGGGGTTCTGGAAAAACACTGCTAGGAACTGCATATGCTATATCACACAGCAGTAGAAAAGTATTTATAACTAGACCACCGATAGGTATAAACCACAAATATGATATAGGTTTTATGCCTGGAGATCTTCACGAAAAGATGCTTGGTTGGTTTGCAGGGTTTATGAGTGCTTTATACTATCTATATGCCAACACAAGGGGACAAAATAAAGGAGGAATAAGTTATGATTATGTAAAAGATCAATTATTTAAAGACAAATTTGAAGCTTTACCTATAAATGCTTTACAAGGAATGTCCCTACTAGAAGGTGATACTTTTATAATTGATGAAATACAACTAGTTGACGTAAATTATCTAAGTATGATACTATCTAGATCAAACAATAATAGTAAAATAATACTTTTAGGAGACTTATCACAGACTTATAATGTAGTTAGACCATCAGAATCAGGGTTATTAAAATTACTCAGAACATTACCACATAAATCTTTAGCCTACGTACCATTGCAGAAGTCTTATCGAAGTGATTTACTAGAAATAGCAGATAAACTTCAAGATAAAACTTTAGGATAATTAATTATAATATAATGATTTAATTAACTAACCTCTATTTTAGTAGGCGCATAAAAAAATAATGAGGCTTCCCAATAGCCTTTTAATATATATATGTATAAATTAAAAAATTATTGGAGGTGAGGTATGGACATAGAAAGTAACGCTTGGTGGTTAAATAAAAAAGAAGAGTTGTTAGAAAACATTAAACGTACTAAAGAAATAGGAAATACTGACCGAGAAGTACTAGATATTATGGAAGATATTGTAAAAAATGCAAAAGTTAGTAAAAGTATATCTGATTTTTACGAAAATTTAATAGAAGATATAGAATAAATATTGGTTGTTTTTATTTATAATATCATACATTTAAAGTAATCTATCAAAATTGTTATATATATAAACAATATAACAGCTATTTAATGGAGGTGTAGTATAGTGTCTAACAGAGAACCATGGAAACCAAGAGAGGAAAAAATATTATTAAATAACTATAATACAAAAACTATAAAAGAATTGTTAGCATTACTACCAAAAAGAAATGCAGACAGTATAAACGCAAAAATAAAAAGAATGAAAGCATCAGGAAAAATAATAGAGGGAAAAACTAATGAAACTAAACAAAGGTCATATCAACAACGTAGTTAGTATTCTAAAATGAATACAGGAGGCGCAGTATGAATAATGTGCTAGAAGGTAGTTTATGTGCAAATTGTAAACATAGAATGTCTAGATTATTAAAGCCATTTGATATAAATGAGTTTGTAATTGACATAGAAGAACTAAATTATGAAGAAGAAGAAATAGATGATATTGTAATTGAACAACACATATGTACTGTTGCTGGAATTGATATAGATGGCATTGTATTAGAATGTAATAGGTTTGAAAAGGACAATCACAATGCTTTATTAAAAAACGATGTTTTTAAGCAGTAATAGTTAGAATATACATAAAATAATTACCGTATTAAGTAAGTTATAAAATTAAGGTTACCTAATTATGATACAAAAAAGCATAGATGTTAATAAATTAAATGAATTATTAATTAATATAAACAATAAAACAGTTTTACCCTATTGGACAACTACTAAAATAAACTTTACCAAAAGATTAAAAGAGTTGCCTACTCCTTACCATAGAGATATATGGAATTATCTACAAGCATATATAATTAGAGGCGAAATTAACAAACTTACGTGGAAAGCATGTTATAAATTGTATGAAACAAGTGGTTTATTAGCCACAAGTACAAAATATAATACAATAGCGCAAGATCTAGGCATAAGTGATAAGAAAGTAAGACTTATAATTAATGAGTTAGATGGTGCAGGTCATGTAGTTAAAGTTCCTAGTAAAGATAGCAACACAAGTAAAAACAACCCTAATATTTATATAATAGGTATTTCAAGTACAGATAATAATAATGAAGTATATTTTGTAGATAAGAATAAACCGATGACTAGTACTCACAAAGACGAGTTAATATCCATCTACAAAGAACAAATTAAAATTACGTCTGAAGTAGAAAATGTAATGAGTAGGATAAAGAAAATAGAGCACTGTTTATTTTGAGCCATCGGTATGACGTACCGACGGTTCCATCGGTATGACGTACCGATATATAATAATATAATAACTTAGAATAATATAAAACAAATAGCAGCTGCGCTGCTTGAAAGTCTAGAAATTTAAAAAGATTCTTTGCAAAAGGAAATTTAGTTAGAGGGGTAGTTAGATGTTATCGTTGTCAGAAAGATATGTAGCAGATCAATCACTAGTTGTTTACAACCAAATACTTTTCACAAGATTTTATAACTTAATCTGGAAAGGTCATCCGATAATGGCTGCTTGGGATGTAAAAAATAAACTATTAGTTTCTGTTATGTTCAGTGATCTGAACAATGACGAAATGCTTGAATTGGAAGACATAATCAGTCAAAATGAGTCTACTGAAACAGAACAACTTAAAACAAGTAGTGATAAACGAGTCGAAAAAATTCGTAAAGAAAACATGAGAAAGAAACTTATTTTGGATGAAAAACTAAGAAAAGATCAACAAAAATGATGGAAGATGTTGACAACTATTTAAAGTATGATTATATTGTTGTAACTGTTTAATATATAAAAAGGAGAGGATTAAATGAGTATACCGTATGTTATAGAAAATACAAGGAAAGGCGAAGTATCTTATGATCTTTATAGTAGACTTTTAAAAGACAGAATAATATTTGTAACTGGACAATTTCAGGAACAGATGGCTAATTCAATTGTAGCCCAATTATTATTCTTAGAAGCAAATGAGAAAGATAAAGATATCTATATGTATATTAATTCAAGTGGTGGTGATATTACAGCCATGTATGCTATTTATGATACTATGACTTGTATAAAACCAGATATTGTTACAATTGGTTTTGGTACTGTTATGTCAGCTGGAAGTTTTATTTTAGCTGCTGGAACAAAAGGTAAAAGATTTGCTTTACCTAATACGTCTATATTAATTCACGAACTATCTGGTGGCGCTGGTGGTAAATTTAATGATATATCTATAAGATATAAAAGTCTAGAACGTCTTTATAATAAAATGGCTGAGCAGTATTCAGATATGACTGGTCAAAAAGTAAGTAAGATAAAGAAAGATATGGAACGAGATTACTATATGACAGCAGATGAAGCTAAGGCTTATGGGTTAATAGATGATATTCAGAGCACAATGGAATAATTTTTATGCAGTACAATAAAGATATTAAACAAAAACCTTATTTACGTTTCGGTGGTCCTAGAGATCAGCAAAGAAGACAACAATTACAATCCTACAATAGTAATGTAGATTCTGAGTTGATAACTGAGTTGAGGCAGCAAATATTAGAACTCAAGAAAGAACTTTCAGTTCCTAAGGGTTATTATACTGGTGAACAAGTAGATGCTGAAATAAGAAAAGCAGTTGAAGTAGTATTGAAAGAAACAAGCACAGATGTAGATTCTAGTAAACTTGTTCAATTAGAAGATGAACTTAAAAAATTAAGAGATAGTAATATAGAAAAAGATATTCAAATAAATAATTTAAATATACAACTAATAAAAAAAGATGAAATTATAAATCATAAGGATGATATAATATCTAATAAAGATAAAACTATTCATACTTTAAGTTCTACTGAGCATATCGATTCTATGGAGTTAGTTGATTTAATTAATACTCAAAATAAGCAAATAAATCAATTAGCATCTGCGCTTGAATTAAAGGGCGTTGATTTAGATCCAAATAGACCAAAGATGCAGGAAGTGATTATAGATCCTACAGGAAAAAAAGATAAACTAGAATCACACATTGATGTTAAAGACATTACATCTAACAGTTCATCTGCCGTTGATGCAAAAGTTGATAAGTTAAAAAGTTTATTGGGTAGTTTACCGTCACATAAAAAATCTAGTGATGGTATAGTTACGTCCAATGATTTAAATAAAAACAAGGACTAGTGTAGGGGGTTGTTATTATGAGTAATAAAGGTTTAGATATAGGTACTAATATGTTGGTAGCCGCATCATTGGATGATAATAATAAACCAATGTTTAAAATGGAACGTGATGCATATTATAAAATAGTACCTAAATCAGAGGTTAATAAGAATAGTATAAGAATGTCTCTTGAAAAAAGAGGTTCCAATTTTATTATTGATGGTAATGACTTTATTGTTGTAGGTAATGACGCTTTAGAGATAGCAATAGAACGAAATGATATAGCTATGAGACCAATGCAGAAAGGTATTATATCACCTAAAGAAAAAGACGCTATGCCTATGCTTAAGTTAATGTTAGATACTTTGTTGGGTAAAGGTAATAATGGAGATAAGGTTATTTATTCTGTACCAGCTAAACCTATTGATGGTGTATTTGATATAGTGTACCATACTGAGATAATGGGAATGTTTCTTAGTGAGCTCGGTTACCAATCTTTTCCTATAAATGAAAGTTTTGCTATTGCTCTTAGTGAATTACTAGATGATGGATTAACTGGTATATGTTTGTCTTGGGGCGCTGGGTTAGTGAATGTATGCGTTTTACATCAGGGTGATCCTTTGGTTGAATTTAGTATTACTAGGTCTGGTGATTATATAGATTATTCGGTTGGTAATGCTTTAGATATTTCTCCAAGTTTGGTTCAGTTAGAGAAAGAGTCAGGAGTAGATTTATTCAGTTCTACTAATAATGAGATAATAGAAGCAGTTAGGGTTTATTACTTGTCTGTTATTAAGTATGTGTTGGAGAATATATCATATGAGTTATTACATAGAAAGAAAAGTTTACCTATTTTTAGAGAGTCTGTGCCTATTATAGTTTCTGGTGGTTTGACGCTTGCTAAAGGTTTTACAGCACAGATAAAACAAGTACTATCAGATGTAGAATTGCCTATGAAGATAAGTGATGTTATAAGGGCAGAAGACCCAATGCGTTGTGTAGCAAATGGTGCTTTATTGGCTGCACAGATATAGAGGTTTTATGATGATAAATTTAAATGATAAAATACCAGGAGCTCATAATTTCAAATATAATGAATTTATAAAATCTGATACAGCAACCAAATTAGATATTATTAATTTACCAAATGATGAGCAGTGGAGAAATATAGAATTATTAGCCGTCAATGTATTACAACCTGTTAGAAACATGTTTGGTAGTATCAAAATAACAAGTGGTTTTAGAAGTAGGGAGTTAAATATTGCTGTTGGTGGTAATAGATACAGTAATCATTGTTTAGGTGAAGCTGCTGATATAAAACCAGTGAATAATAATATTAAATTACTAGATATTATAACATTTATTGATGATAAGTTGTGTTATAGAAACATGATAGCTGAGTATTTGTTAGAAGGTGGTTGGATTCATGTGGATTATAGACAAGGAGCTAACATAAAAATGCTAAAAGTTAAAGATTATTATCATAATTATGATATAGTTACCGTCAAAGATTTGAGACAGTTGTATGGCTAAAAAATTGACTTATGATTTTGTTGTATCTCAGTTTGCTAAAGAAGGTTATACTGTTCTAAGTAAAGAATATATTAATTCTAGAAGTTCTTTAGTGTATAAATGTCCGAATGGTCACGTATATTCAGTTTCTTGGAATAAGTGGCAGTATGGTAGAAGATGTCCTTATTGTACATTTGGTGGTAGGGTTAGAATTAAAGATATTAATAATATTAGAAAAGAGTTTGAAAAAGAGGGTTATATTCTTTTAACAAATATTTACATCGACTGTAATCAAAAACTTGAATATATATGTCCAAATGGGCATAAATATGCTACGTCATGGAATGATTGGAGTTCTAAAGGAAATAGATGTGCTCTATGTTCTAAAAATGCAAAGCTTACTCTAGAATTTATAAAAAATGAATTTGCGAAAGATGGTTTTACCTTATTGAATAAAGAATACATTAATGCAAAACAACCACTTAGGTACTTATGTCCAGTAGGTCACGTTGGTGAGATATTATGGTTAAATTGGTATAAAGGTAATAGATGTTTACAGTGTTCAGGAAAACAAACACAAACTATTGAGATAATCCGTGATAGTTTTAATAAAGAAGGTTATCAACTTTTGACAAATGTTTATGTAAATGGTAAGCAAAAATTATATTTTATATGTCCTAATAAACATAAGCATTATATTTCATGGAATAATTGGCAACAAGGGCAGAGGTGTGGTAAGTGCTACAGTAGGGTTTCTAAATGGGAAAATGAAGTGAAAACTTTTATAAATAAATTAGGTTTTGTTTGTAAACCTAATGATAGGACTAAGTTAATTAATCCAAATACTAATATGCCGTTGGAGTTAGATATTTGGATACCGGACTTAAAAAAGGCTATAGAGTGTAACGGTGTTTATTGGCATGAAGTTAGGAAAAACGAATGTGACTTGATAAAATTGGATTTATGTAAAAGGAAAGGGATAGATTTGTTAGTGTTAACAGATCTAGAGTGGAATAGAAGTAAACATGCTACAAAGAATAAAATAAAGAAGTTTTTATCAAGCACAAATAATAATTAAAGGAGATTTATAGAATGGGTACTTATGAAGGCGAAGTAAAATGGTTTAATAACGAAAGGGGTTATGGATTCATAATTGATCCAACAAATGAAGGTGTTGAATATTTTGTGCATTTTTCATCTATTAGTATGGATGGGTATAAGACACTAAAAGCTGGCCAAAAGGTAACTTTTGAACTAAAGAATACTGATAAGGGTGTTCAAGCCGTTAATATTAATATGATTTAAAAAGTAGTTGTTATTTTTTATCTCTAACTGACTTAAAACTAAATATAGGCGCTTAGTCAGTGCGCCATAATATAATAGAGAGGAGTTTGAAAATTATGTATAATAATAATTTTGTAGCAGTAATAAAGTCTAATGGAAGAGTGCTCAGTGATACTAATGGTCGGGTTAAATTGCCATTTGGTTCACAGTATTCTATTTTATTAAAGAACTTAGATTCTAGGAAAGCATTAGTTAAGATAAGTATTGATGGTGATGATGTTTGTGATGGTAATAGAATTATAGTATCAGCAGATAGTTTTATTGAAATAAAAGGTAAGATAGAAGGTAATAAAGTTAGACATAAATTTAAATTTATTGAACGTACTGAAGACATATCTAATTATAGAGGGAATAATATAGAAGATGGTTTAATAAGAATAGAGTATTGGTTTGAGGAAAAAGCAATAGAGCAAGTATATTCTAATTATTGCTGGTCTTATAAAACAAATTATAAACCATTATATAGTTCTTGTTCAACTATTGATAGTACCTCATCTGTTAATAGTGTTGGTATTACTGTTCAAGGTGGACACACTAAACAGGACTTTGTGAGTGCTAGTACTAATGCATTAGAAGATACCTATAGTGTTATAGTGATTTGTCTTATTGGTGAGGAGAATGGAAGTAAAATAGACAAAGCTGTATCGGTTAAAACCAAACTTAAATGTCCTATTTGTGGTAGAAAGTCTAAATATAATGCAAAATGGTGTTACAATTGCGGTACTAATCTAGAGTAACTAGCATAGTTACATTTGATTATACATGGAGAATAAAATGTATGACATAGAGAAGATGTGGGTAAAGTTTGATGAGTTTGGTGTTAAATGTTGGTGTCCTGATAATGGAAAAAAATGTCCACCTGAAGCTAATCCTGAATGCAAATTATATTTAGTTAAGTTTATTGAGATTGTTAATGAGTCAGATTACGACAATGAATATAGTCGTATTAATTACAACATATCTAGATTAGAAAAAGATTTAATACGTAAATTAAAACAAGAGTCTAATAAATTTAAGAAAGAACTAGATAAAAGTATTAATAAATTTAAAATTAAATGATTAAAACATATTATTACTTTATATAAAAAGATAAAGTTATATATATATATTAATTATGGTGTAATTAAGATAAAGGATAATAATGATGTACTTTGAAAAACTTGGATATAAAATTAGAAACTTGTTGTTGGGTATTAGGTATTGGTTTATATTAAAATTAGTTAGAAAAATGCCAGTAATTATTAATTGTACAATATATGATGATGTTATGGAATACAATTTTGGTAAAACTAGGACATATAAACCATGTATTTGTTTTAATAACCACGTTAAAAGATTAGATTCTGTTTTGCGAAAAGTGGTTGATGAAGAAATAAGTTTACGTTTATCAACTAAGGAATTATTAAAAGGGGATGGTGTAAAGGTGTCACGAAACATTAATAATACTTTTGTATTACATATTTAAGTAGAGGTGATTTATGTTATTAGAACAATTTAAGGATCAGGATCCAGGGCATACAGATGATGAAGGTGTTAAGTTTGATAAAAATAAAGTAAGATATGATTTAATTCCTGGTGATGCACTGCATGAACTGGCTAGGGTATATACGTATGGTAGTATTAAATATGATGATAATAATTGGCGAAAAGGTATTAAATGGTGTCGTATTTTTGGTGCTTTAATGAGACATGCTTGGTCTTTCTGGCGTGGGGAAGATTTAGATCAAGAAAGTGGCTTACCTCATTTAGCACATGCTTGTTGGGCATGTATGACATTGTTGAATTATATGTCAACTAAACCTGAATTAGATGATAGGGTTAAAGATTTATAGTGTTTTAAATAATAAATTATTGGAGGATGTTAAAATGGCTAAAGCTAAAGATTTTACAGTTAAGGTATTAAACGAAGAGGTTATGTATACTTCGATATCTAAAGCCAAAGATGAGTATAATTTGGCACGAATAGCTGCCAAAAAAGGCGATAAAGAGTATTTATCCATTACTTATGAGTGGGAGGGTGACGGTGTCCCGTCTTTTGCTTTAGATCTTATGGATTTTATGCAAGCAAATAAAATAAAGGCAGGGAAGATAACAGAAGGCATGGAAGAAGATTATGGTTCTTATGTAAAGACTAAGAACGAGGCGTAGAAAACAAATAAAAAAAATCTATCAGGAGGTGTACTTAAATGACAGTATCTATTAATGAGTATAGAGAGCCTAAATGGGTATCTCTTAATGATGCAGATCAAGCTACACTTAGTAGGGATAATAATGAAAGATTTTATAAGTTTGATACAGATCCTCGTAGATGGAGAGATGGTTTCAAGCAGTCCGGATATAATGTTAATCACAATTCTATTAGGGTGGAGCGAGTTAATATTAATAGGGACGATGTTACGTTAAAGGGGTATTAGATATAAGGAGATATTTATAATGGTTTTGGTACAAGAAAAAGAACAAGTTTTTAAAGATGAATTGGAGTTGATATTTGATAAAAAAGTTAGAGAATTTACTAGGTTATGTATAGTATCTGCGCCAGATTATTTTTTTACAGATTGTCCAGCTAGTTCTACTGGAAAATATCATCCATTGAATGAATTAGGTCCTGATGGGACTATTATACACACTAAAAAGGTATTTACGGTTGCTTATGAATTATGTAGAGGCATGGATTGTGAAGACAATAGAGATGTAATATTAGCGGCCTGTTTAGTGCATGATTTGATTAAGCAGGGTTGGACTTGTACTGGGCATACTCACAAGATGCACCCTGCTTTTGGGGCTCAGCTTATAGAAAATGTACAAAGAGATACTCAGATCTTAGATGAAGATAGATTTATGATGATGCGTAATTGTGTTGGATATCATTATGGTTTATGGTCTCATGGAGATTGGAAAAAACCACTTAGTGAGTATACTAGAGAAGAGTTGTGTGTGTATTTGTCTGACTATATTGCTAGTAAACGGTGTATAGAAGTGTCATATAAGAGATAATATATATGTTACATGTAATTGAGGTTAGTGATAGTGATGGATTTATGTTATTTAGAATCAAAGGCTGCTTCGTGTGAATGCTGTGAGTTGTGTAAAGGACGTATAAAACCAGTATTTGCTAGAGGTAATCCTAAAAGTGGTATAGTTGTATGTGGTATGTGTCCAGGGTTTGATGAAAACACAAAAGGTGTGCCTTTTGTAGGTGCTGCTGGTAAAATGCTTGATGTCATACTAGGTAGTGTGTTTAAAAGTGATGGTTGTTTAGATGATCTTGTGTATATAACTAATTTGGTTAAGTGTTTTGTGCAACCAGGTAAAAAACTAGAGACTAAGTGGATGGATGCGTGTTTATCATATTTTACAGTACAACTGTCATTATTAAAGCCTAAAGTAATAATAGGCCTTGGTAAAGATGTGTGTAGTTACTTACTAGATATTAACGAGAGCATTAGTAATATGAGAGGTAATATTTTTAATTATATGGGTATTAAGTTTATATGTACCTATCACCCATCATATTTAATTAGAGGTGGTGGTGTAAAACACAGAGATTTTAATAAAGTAGTAGATGATTTTAAAACGGCAGTTGGGTTAATGTAGGGGGTAATGTATGAGTGATGAATTTGTTATTACTGAAGACTTGGGTACTGGTGAATTATCACCTGGTTCAACACCTAGACGATGGGAACCCGAAGAAGGAACTAAAAAACTCAATGAAAGAATTCATAGAGAAAGTAAACGTATAGATACATATAGTAATTTGGAATTTAGTTTTTCAAAACCAAAACGACAAGCTAGAAAATGTTGGAAACGTTGTTCTAATTGCGGTAAGGCTAGTTATGTTTCTATAAATACTGTTGGTATGATATGTTCTAGTTGTCATAAATATGTCTCAGTAAGGGAGGTATAACATGGGACATGAGACTAGTAATAGAAAAAGAGGGCGTCCTATAGGTTTTAGATTAAGTGAAATCAGTAAACGTCAAATAAGCATTTCTAAAACAGGTCAGAAACATAAACAAGAGACTAAGAATAAAATATCAAAATCATTGTTGGTATATTTTAAGCGTAAAAATCCTTTATCTGAAGAAATTATAAATAGTTATTGTAGAACAAGTGATGACGAGGTGTGTGGTTGGGCATACAGTGTGCAAGAGAATCTTGATAATCTAGATGATGTAAAAACAGAAAGAACATTATATAATGATAGTAAAATGGAGTTGGCTTTTGGAGATAATATAGAGTGTTTTGGTCATGAATTAACACCAGAATTATTGTTAATGCTTAGTGAATACTGTATAAATAATAAGTTAGACATAAGTGGATTTTCTTATGATTAAGGAGGTATTATAAACATGGCTCAGTCCAGAGGAAGACCTAAAAACCCACCTAGGCCAAAAGAAATGTTAAAAGAAGTATTACCTGTGGCAGATTTATTTGATGATGATGAACTACGTATTTATAACTCATTAGTTGATATTTATTTAAAGGATTTTGAAGACGAAGACTTATCTTCAGGAGATATGGATGATATACTTGGGTTAGCAATGAATAGGGTATTTGAAATACGTTTACTAAGGACTAGTAAAGGTAATCCAGATAAGCAGTTAGACATTTCTAATGCAATAGAAAAACTACGTAAACAAGATGATAATTTAAAAAGTAACTTATCTACTAGGCGTAGAGACAGAATAAATCCTAATGAATTTAAAGGGTTTTCAATAGTTGACTTAGCAGTAGCTTTTGATGAAGATAAAAAAATGGTATTGAAAGAAAAAATCAGACGTCTTAAACAAGAAGAAGAGCAGATGTTGGAGAAAAGAAGTAATTACAGTGGTAATAGATATGATGTAGATACCGTTGAAAAAAATGCAAATATCAATGAGGAAGAATAAATAATTGGCAAAAAAACCTAGCTACGAAGATTTGATGACTCAAGGTAAGCAGTTGATTCATTTTTATAGGAATAATCCAGTTATAGCTGCCTATGATTTATTGAATATAGATTTAGCTCCTATACAAAGGCTTATATTTGAAGATATGTGGTTTAAAGATTATGTTATTGTTGTAACTGGTAGAGGTGTAGGTAAGACTTTTTTATTAGGTGCTTTATCTAGTTTGAGTTGTTTATTGTATCCTGGATATAGAGTAGGTTTAATAGGTCCTGTTTTTAGACAGTCTAAAATGATATTTTCAGAGATTGAAAAATTATGGAATAAATCTCCTATATTACGTGAAGCAACAGAAAAAAGGCCAACACGTGGTGCTGATACTTGTTACCTTAAATTTAAATCTGTAGGTGGCGTGACTAATTCTTATATTGAAGCATTACCGTTAGGTGATGGTAGTAAGATAAGAGGGTCACGTTTTTATTTAATACTTATAGATGAACTAGCACAAGTTCCAGATAAAATTCTTGATTTAGTTGTTAGGCCTATGGGTGCTACTACTCTTGAGCCTATGGAAAATGTTAGAAAACTAGAACAACAAAGACTTTTGATAGAACAAGGTTTAGCTACTGAAGATGATTTTGAAGATGGGACAGTGAATAAAATGATTATGACTTCGTCTGGGTATTACAAATTTAACCACATGTGGAGAAGGATGCGTGATTACTGGCTGCAGATGGATATGCATGGTAAAGATTCTAGATATTCTGTTTGGCAAGTTCCGTTTTGGGATTTACCTGATGGTTTTTTAGATAAGAAAAATATAGAAGAAGCAAAGCGTATTATGTCTAATCATGAGTATAGAATGGAATACGAAGCCGCTATGATCTCTGATTCTGAAGGATTTTTTAAAGCTTCTTTGTTAGAAGTGTGTACACAGAATAGTGGGTTTTCGTTGGAGTTACGAGGAGATCCAGTAGGTACTTATATATTGGGGGTAGATCCCAACCAGGCTGGTGATGCTAGTTGTGGTGTTGTGTTGATAAAATGTGGTGCAATTAATAGTGTGGTTAATGTACTGGAATTAAAGAAACAGACAACACAAGAATTGACTACTGCTATACAAGATTTATGTTCTAAGTATAATATAATAAGAATTTTTATGGATAAAGGTGGTGGTGGTAAGGCTATCATGGATTTATTGGAAGAAGGCTATGCAGGTAAAGAGCCAATCATTGATAGAACTAATGATGACCATAAACATATGCAAGGACGTCATATTTTAGAGATGGTTAATTTTAATCCTGCATGGATAGCAGATGCTAACTTTACAACTTTGTCGCTGTTAGAAGATAAACGGTTAAAGTTCCCAGAACCTCCTACGTCTACATTGGACATAGAAGCTGCTGTATATGAAAGGATAAAAACACTTAAGTCACAGATGTTAAATATAATAGTTACACAGACTAGTAGTGGTTTATTGCATTTTGATACGCCCAAAAAAGGGCAAAAGAAAGATTTATATTCTGCTTTGATTTTAGCATCTTATGGTGTTAGGTCGGTAGAGAAAGAGTCGGAGGATTCTGGAGAACCAGTATTGCATAACTCTGGTGGTATGATAAGAGAGAGAACTCCTGGAGCTTCTTGGAGGCATTCTTCAGAGAGTGCATTAAGAGCAAGCAGTGTTGTGATAGGTCACGCTGTGTTAAATAAACACAATAAATAAAGTAACCTCTTTATTTATAGAATGTTTTATTATTTTTTGTTGTGGAGGATTGAAATAATGATAAAGCCTGATAAAGAAATTAGTGCTTTTGGTAAAACATTTTGGGATTTATTTATAATGAAGATTTTTAGGAACATAGCGTCGGTCAAATATCAATGGCTACTACTGCTTTACATTCCTACAATTTGGGGTATGTTTAATCTGAACGATAAAACAGGGGAACCATGGGTGCCTGCTGCATTAGGATTAGGGTTTCTTGGTGGTGGATTTGTAACTTTGGCTACCAGTAGGATTATAACCAGAACCAGTTTAACTGAATCAAAGGACGGTTCTGAGTTAGACACAGATAGATAATACTAATGAGAAAATTGACAATAGAAGCAATTAAAAGTAAGTTTGAAGAAGAGGGTTATAAACTCTTAACTACTAAGTACATAAATAACAGACAGAAGTTAGAATATATTTGTCCTAACAATCATAAGCATTCTATTAGTTGGGGTGATTGGGTGTCTGGGTGTAGGTGTTTTTATTGTGGCATAAGTACAAGTAGTAATAAAAGAAAATTAAGTTTTGAGTTTGTAAAATCTTCTTTTGAGAAAGAAGGTTATACACTTTTAACTGCTAATTATACAGGTAATACGCAAAAACTTGAATGTGTTTGTCCTAATAATCACAGATTTAGTATTACTTGGTTTAGTTGGAATCAAGGTACTAGATGTTCGCAATGTTCTGGTAATGTTAAGAAGACTATAAGTTTTATTAGAAGTGAGTTTGAAAAAGAAGGTTATACACTTTTATCTAATAAATATATTAATAATCATACAAAGTTGGATTACATTTGTAATAATGGTCATAGGCATAATATTAAGTGGTCTCATTTTAGAGATGGTCATAGGTGTCCATACTGTTGTAATCATTCTTCCATAGGATTAGATTTTGATTATATTTTAGATTCTTTTGTGCAGGAGAATTATACATTAATTTCAAATAGTTGTAAAAATGCTAAAACATCTTTACTAGTTAGATGTCCAAAAGGTCATTTATTTAAAATTCTGTGGAATAATTGGCAACAAGGTCAGAGATGTCCCAGGTGTTCTAATAAAGTATCTAGATGGGAAGGTAAAATTAAAAAATTTATCACTACTTTAGGTATTAGTTATATATCTAATGATCGAACTGTGTTGGTAAATCCAAACACTGGTTATCCATTAGAATTAGATATTTGGTTGCCTAGTTTGAATAAAGCTATAGAATGTAATGGTGTGTATTGGCATTCTAATAAGCAGCGTAAACAATGTGATGAGATAAAATTAAAACTCTGTAGTAGGTGTGGTATTGGTTTATTAGTAATTACTGATAAAGAATGGAATAAAGATATGCATAATTGTAGAAATAAAATAAAAAAATTTTTAATTGGAGATTTTTAATTGATTGAGTTTAAAACAAATATGTTTGATATAGCTAAATTTATAGGCGTTGGTTTATTGATAGCATTCTTATGGTTTAACTATGGTAAATTTACTAGTTGGGTTAATAGACCTGATGTATCAGACATGTTTACACCTAGAATAGAAGCTTTGGAGTCAGGGTTAGTTAAATATGCTGCTATGGCTAATACTGAAAGATTAGAACAAATGATTAATGATTTAAAGGAACAAAACAGCAATGCATTGGTTGTTTTAAAGGAAGAAGGTAAAAAAGTAGATGAGCTTACGTTGGTTGTAACCAATATGAAGTCAGAGTCTGGTATACAAAGCGGTGATGTGTATAAAGATGAAGATAAAGTAGACGAACCGTCAACTAAAGATTTTGCTGATACAGTTATTTATAGATCAGATGATAATGGTGAGGAGTTGCCTATGGCTAGAGTATTTTTTCATCCTTATATAGAGGATGAACCATGGACTGTACAAAACTTTCCATTACAGTTACATACTGATGTATTACAAGTTGAGAATGAATCTGGTATTTATGAAAATATTGTAGAAACTTATTTTACTAATGATTTTGTAGAAAGTTCTAAAGATAAAAAGTACTATTTTAATAGTGATGTGCGGTGGGCAAAAAGAGTAAAAAGTGAAAAGAGTTTTAGATTTAATTTAAGGCTTGGATTTGGAGCTGCAGTATCTACTGATGAGTTCTTTTCTGGATTAGACATTAGTATTGCTAGTTATGGTCGTACTAAAAGAGATATAGATTGGAGATTTTTTACATCAGGTGTTGGTGGTAATTCGGATAATGTTTTTGGGTATTTTAAACCATTTGAATATAATATTGGTAACTTCATACCACTAATAGAAAACTTGTTTATAGGTCCGTTTATAAGCACTGGTTCTAATGGAAGAGAATTTGGTGGAGGACTTTCTGTATTATTTTAATGTTTTAAATAAGTTATTTATTTTGAATTATCATTGATAAGGAGAATATACTATGTCTGATTGGAGAGATAATGATTATACTAAAAATAGAAATACAGGAGTAATCCCATATAATATAGAGGATAAAATAGGTAGGAAAGATCCTACTTATATTACTGCTGTTGATATTGAGCCTACGGTGTCTGGTACTACATTAAGAACTAATTATAGGTAATTAGGTGATCTATGATTTGTGAATTATGTAAAAGAATGATTATTCCAGAACATGAAAGTAAACATCATTTAATACCTAAATGTAGGGGTGGTTTACATGGTAGTTACGTGTATATACATGAAGTTTGTCATAAACAAATACACGCGTTATTTACAGAAAAACAACTAGAACTTGAATATAACACTATAGAAAAATTAAAATCTCATAAAGATGTGCAAAGATTTATAAAATGGATATCTAAAAAACCGCTAAATTTTAATATTAAGCTTAGAGTTCGTAAAAGAAATAGATAATGGAGATTCAATATGGAAATAGAAAGACTACAAAAAATAACCGCTGATTTAAAAGATAGATACCCAGAAGTAGGGATAGACTCTATAGAGGTTGATGAGTCTACTGGTAAATCTACGTTTTATTTAAACCCTACTAAAAAAACATTGGCTTTTTTAGATAAACCCGGTAGTGGTGTTATACCAAGGCAATTTAGAGAGAAAGCGTCTGTTATTACTAGAGATGCTATGCATAGGTCTAATTTAGATCTAGCTCTTCCTGATCATTACGCCTCTGATCCCATAGATTCATATCGTAGAGCAACTGAGTACTATTATACCGATCCTTTGGTTGGAACTGCTACTAATTTATTAGCATCACTTGCTAGTAGAGGGTTTGAAAATGACTTAGATGATGATAAAATAAAGCAGTTTTATGATGTATGGGCATTTGATGTAAAACTAGAAGAGGTGATTGATTGGATATTTTTAGATTTTTTTAAAACTGGACATGTTACTACTTATAAAGTTTTAGCTAAGTATGAACCTAGAATTTCTTACATATCTCCTGTACCTGGTCAAAAGTTAACTAGTAATGGAAACAAAACTAGTGGTAGCAATAAGTCATTATTAAAAATAATAAAGATGATGGAAGAAGAACGAAATGATTTTTATAAAAAATCTGTTGCAAAATTAAAAGAATCTGGGCAGAGAATCACAAAAAAACGTTTAGAAGAAATAGAAGATGCAGCAAAAAAAAATATATGGAGTAAAGGCCATTTACCAGTAGCATATACTATATTAAATCCGTTATTAGTCAACATAGAAGGTAATCTATTGTTTGATAAGTATTCGGTTAAACTTACCCCGCCTGCTGAGTTGAATGAGATGCTAAAAAAAGACAAGTCAAAATTGACTGAAGATGAAAAAGAACTAATAAAAGCATTACCTAGTGATTTAAAAGCTGCTGCAGAGAAAGGTGGTGAGTTTCAATTAGATCCTAGATTAGTTGGCACTGTTACTTACAGGAAACAACCTTATGAAAGATATGCTAGGCCTAGATCAGCTAGAGTTTTTGACTCAATAGAATATAAAAAAACACTTAGAAATGCGGATTTAAGCACGTTGGATGGTATTACTAATTTTATTTTAAAAGTGACCATTGGTAATGATGAATACCCAGTAGTATCTCAAGCGGAGTTAGAAGCAGTAGCACAATTATTTAATACTCCATCTAAAAGTTTTGATGTAGTTTGGAATCACACACTTAAAATAGAAAAGATAGTTTCACCAGAGATTGCATCTATTTTGGGACAAGGTAAATACGAACAAGTTAATGAAGATATGACAGGTGGCTTGGGTATTCCTAGGGCTATTATTGATGGTACTGGTGAAGTTAATGCTGCAGAGATTGGACTGATGATAAAAGGACTAATGGAAGAAATAAATTATGCAAGAAAACAAGTAACTAGATGGATTTATAGGGAATATCAACAAATTGCAGAGGCTATGGGGTTTGATAGGTTTCCAAAAGTTAGGTGGGATGAAGGAGTGCTGAAGGATACGATAATGTATATGAATACATTAGCGCAGTTAGTAGATAGAAGGATGTTAAGTTATAGAACTGCTTTAGAAGCACTTGGTTTTGATTATCCTCAAGAACTTAGAAATATGGAAACAGAGCTTCCTTTAGTTGAATCTGGTATTTTTGGTATTATAGGTTCTCCTTGGCAGCAGTCTAAGATACAACCAAATCAAAACGCTCCTGTTGGAACACCATCTTCTGGTAGGCCTACAGCTACTCCTAGTAAAGAAAAACAACCAAATACAGATCCACAAAGTAAGTTAAAAACAACAGTAGATAGTAAGCCAACTAAACCTACAAGTACTAAACCACCACAACAAAGTATATCATCATTAACACTTTCTGATCTAGTTAAAGGAATGGATAAGGACGAATTTACTTTATTTAAAAATGAGTTAGATAAAATAAGATTAAACAATTAATATTATTATAATAAAATAATAAACTAACCTTATATTGTTATAAGGAGTATTCCTTTATATGTTATTAGTATTGAAGTTGTTTTATGTAGAAATAGCGTTTAGTTTAATAAATTAAAGTATTTTAAAGCAGTTTAATTATAGTTATCAAATGTTTTAGATGAGGCTTAAACTGCTAAGAAGATGGAGGTGCTGTAATGGACAAAACTAGATTTTATCTTGAAGCAGACATGGTTATTCACAAAGAGACTGATACTCTTAGGGAAGCCGCATCGTCAATAATCAAGCTTCCGGAGGAAAAAGATAAACAGCCAGATCTATTGTACTTTTCGGCTATATTTGTATCTTCTGGAGAAAATTTGAATCATGCTTATTTTTTACCCAATGAATTGGTACAAGCTGAAGGTACTATTGTTAATAAAGCCTTGGATGTAGAGCATAACGAGAATGAAATTATAGGTCATTTATATGACAGAGCCTTCATTGATAAAGATGGTAATAGGTTAGAGTTGGCTGATTTAAAAGAGAAAGCAACTACCATAGACACAGATGTTCACGTAGCTATAGCAGGGGTGATATACAAAAATAGATTTCCTAATTTAGCAAGTGAAGTATCTGAAAAGACATGGCGAGTTTCTATGGAATGCTATTACCAGGACTATGATATTAAGGTTGGTGACTTGATTATAGACAAACAGGAAGCAGAAGTTCTTGGTGTTGCTTGTAAGAAACAGAACATATTTGGAAAAACTGCTAAAGTAATTAAAGGTGGGGTGAAGGTAGCGGAAGGGGCTGTTACAAGGGTGTTAAGAGGTATAATTTTTAGTGGGTGTGGTATAGTTAAAAACCCCGCTAATCCACCATCTGTCATATTGGAAACGGCAAACAATAATAGTGGTAGTGTTATGAATCAAGATGAAATTATTGTGTTGGATTATGATAAATTGGAAAAGTCTAATGATGTTAATAATGTAACCATTATAAATATGGAAGATACATTGGATAAGGATACTTCTGAACTTGTTTATGACGATTCAGTAGGGATATGTGTGTATTTTCGTAAAAGGGTGTTAGACTCTGCGTGTGAAGGACCAAATACTAAAGTATTACACAATAATTGGTGTACACTATATGATACAGAGTGTTCATCTTTTTCTAGGGATACTACTGATCCTAACTGTTTACGTAATAAAGATGTAAAAAGTAGTGTTGGTTCTTATTTAGGTAAATTGATTTCTAAAAAAGAATACAAAGAAAAACAAAATTTATTGGTGGTAGATTTAGAATTAGCTTTAGGAAAAGCTGATAAAGCATTAAGCAACTAGATTTGGTTTAACAGCTGATTGGTGCGAGTCAGTTAAAATAATAATCGCTAGGAGGAAAAAAATTATGCCTTATTTAGGAAATTATCAAACAGGCGAGCTTAAAAGCAAACCTAGATTAACCAGAATTAACGGTGATGATAACGCTGCTGTTATATACAGGAATCTCGGCAATAATCATGCATACCCGTTTATTTTTGCTGATACTTTTACCGTTGTGTCAGGCGCTACTACCGTGGTGTTGGCTAGTGGTATAAAGTTTCATGGTTACGATTTAGCTACTTATGGAAAAATTGCAGTTACTCCTGCATTTGATTCAGGTGCTTATTACATTACTAAGGATTCTAGTGCTAATGTGATTAGTTTTACTTGTACCAATGCTGGTGCAAGTGATGGGTCGTCTACTGTTGATGTATTGTTCATGTTAGGTGAAGATGCCGAAGTAGATGGTCTTTATTGTAGAGGCAATAGAGGTGCTGCACCTAGTTTGCCTTAATGAGTATTATTGATATTAGATTTAGGTAATTGGCGAAGGAATTAATTAATGATGGATCAAATTTCAGGTTGATCACTACTAAAAATTGAATTTAAATTATGTAAGGAGGTAAACTCTAGTATGGATGAAAAATTAAAAATGGAACTTAAACATGAAGTAGAGTCTGTTGTAGCTGCGATATTTTCTGAAAAAGAGGAAGCTGATATTAGGAAAAAAACCGAATCAGCACTTCAGGAATCAGCTGAGAAACTTCAAGAGATAACTACATGTTTGGAAGAGCGTAATGAAGAGGTTTCTAGTCTTACTACTAAGATTACAGAAAGTGAAGGTAGAATACAAAGTCTTGAATCTGAGCTTGAGGCGGCAAAGAAAGAGACTGAGGAAGCTAACTCAAAAATAAGTGAGGCAGAGGCTGCTTTAGAAGACATTAAGAAAGACAGAGAGGCTGAATTGAGAATAGCTGAACTTTCTGAAGCAAAGGTTATTGGGGCAGATAAAGAAGCTCAACTGGTTAAGGTTCGTGAGATGTCTAATGATGAATTTGCAGCGTATAGGGATGAAAGAGTTGCTCTTCGTAAAGCTGTTATTGACGAACTAGCTTTGGCTTCTAGTGTTGAGAATACGGTTGTAGAGGATACAGTTGTGGTTGAAGAGACTGCGTCTGATACTACTGTGGAGATAGAAGAGGAGACTGAAGATGACGACGTTAGTCCTGCTAATGTAGATCCTGGACAGGCTATCGCTGCTGCTTTGAACATGGAAGTTAGACCTACATCTGATATGGTTAATAAATACAGAGAGCTGGGTAAATCCATGGCTGCTTTAATGACTAAGAAACAAGAAATTGAAGTATAAGGAGGAAAAAGGATATGTTTATACCTAGACATTCTGTTATAGAGAATCAATTTTGCAGTTATGCAGCACAAACCAGTGATGCTACTGGTGTTGGTGGTGTGCTTTGTTATGCTGGAGCTGTATTGTACATGGATAATACAACAGCTACTGATGTAGAAAACGCAATAGTGAAGAGATATGATACTTTTGCACTTGAGCCAGAAGATACAATGGAGAGAATTCCTATAGGGTTTGCTATGCAAAAGGTTAAAACTGGATACCATCAGGTACACCCTACTGGGATGGTTTTGCCTGGTGATATGGGGTCTAGTGACGCTATAGCACAACCATCGTACAATGCATCTACTGGTGCTATTAATGGTACTAAGTCTGTTCCTATTGGTGTTGCACACTTAGGAATTTGGGATACTGTGCATTATTGTAGTCTGTTTACAGGTGACGCTTCTGCTGGTACAGCTGTTGTAGCCACTGCAGATCAACCCATGCCTGGTGATGACCTTAGAGTTGCTGCAAACTCTGGTAGTAGGGTTGTTAATATAGGAAGCGGGTTTGTAAATGCAGATGATGCTACGTATGACGGACAGGTGCTGCCTAATGTTACTACTATTGTTGGGCGTGTAATTAAAGGTGTTTCCGCTGCAAAGGCATCTGCTAATATTAATAACACAGCGCTTTATCCTATAAGGATTAAATTATTGGTTTAATTAAAAAATATCGGATTAAGGCATTTATTAGTGCTTCCGAAACTAATTAAGGAGGAGTTGTTACTATGGATAGACAAGAAATGATGGAGCTCTTTAGGGCTACCGCAGATATTCAGACGCAGGAGGGCATAGCTGCTTATAGGGCTTTTGCCGCTGCACTTACAACTCCAATCTTGCAGAAAATTGAATTGGAATCTATAATGAGGCAATTGTTTTCGGTAGAACGGCTTGGTCCTGGTGCACAAGCTGTTTACCCTATTGCTGAAGATTTTGAGATTCCCGTTTGGGTATTACCTGGGCTTGGTTAAAATACTGACCCATACTATGGAGACATAGTGATGAAAATTCGACTGTAACGCTGGAAAATCTTGCCAGGCAGTCATTACTACTGAGGTGAAAACATGACTGATATAAGACAACCAGGTGGCAACCAATTATTTGATTTAGGGTGGTTAATAGGAGCTATAGATAGTGATGGTTCATACGTATTAGCAAAGCAATATCATCATAAAAACAAAGTGCTCTACTTTTTTCCATCTATAGAGATATCTAATGACAGCAAAGAATTTGTGGCTAACTGTGAAAGGATTATAAAAGAACAATTTAAAGTAGGTGTTTATATTAATTCTAGAGTAAGAAATCAAACAGGAAAAATTGGCTATAAAGTTTCTTTAAGAGGAATGAAAAGATTGTATAAATCTCTACCTATTATAGCAACTTATGAGGTTGCTAAAAAAAAGCAAGCATGTTTGTTATTGGAGTATGTTACAAATAGGATGACAGTTAACAGAGGAACTCCAGTATCAGATAGAGATGTAGAAATAGCAGTTGCTTTGAGAGAACTTAATGCTAGTCATAATGAAATAAGTAAAGATATCACTAGAAGGTTAAATTAATTGAAGCCCCCAACGACTAAACGTCGAACATCCTATTAGGATGATGATATAGTCTGAACTATATGGAGACATATAGAGGTTGCTTCGCAGCAACCCGCCTAACAGGTAAAGCTGAGGTTTTATAAGTAACAGAATGATGTAGCCCAGAATTTTGTAGAAGGTATAGGAGAAGAGGTTAACACATAGGCCTCGTAATTTTGCTATATGCTGAAACGTCCTAAAGCCCTTTTTACTGTTAACGTGAAAATAAAAGGTATAATATAATGGATAATCACGCAGGGAACTTTAATATTGAAGAATTAAGATGGTTAGGTGGTTTAATTGATTCAGATGGTTGTGTGTGTATTAGTAGTAGTAAAAGAAGAAATAATAAAATAGTATATACACCGTCTGTGGTTATTACTAATATGAATAGCATTATAGTAGAAACTGTTCATAATATATTTAGTAATCTAAATATTAATCACCACATAAAACCTAATGGGTCGTGTAAAAATATAGTTGTTTCTAGACCTAATATTATAATTAAACTTTGTGCATTATTAAATGATTATGTGATAGTTAAAGGTAATGAGCTTGATATAATAAATTCATTTTGTGGTAGTCGTGTTTCAAGAGTTACTGAATTAGGGTGTAACTGGAAAGCTTGTTATACAGAATACGAAATAGCTTTAGTTAATGAATTAACTATTTTGAATGGTAATCATTATAAAGAGTGTATTGAGTTTGGCATTTCTGAGAATTTAATTAATGATAGTAATTTAAATAAATTTTCACTTAGTTGGCTGGCTGGATTCATAGATGGAGATGGGTGTTTTACTATAAATAAAATAAGACGTCCTAATGGTAATTTTCAATACCAACCAGTGATACACATAGTTACTGGTTCTCCGTTAGCTAAAAATATTATAGCGATTTATCTAGATAGATATAATATAGACTACTATTTAAAAAAAGAATTGCCAGGTAAAAAGCACAAAGCTAATTGTAAAAATAAAAAGTTTGAGTTTTATGTAAGGTCATTAAACGATTGTAGGGTTTTATCATCACTGTTGTTGGATAAGTTGCATGGTAAGAATGAAAGGTGTGGTAAGTTAATAGGTTTTTGTGATAGTAGAATTAGTAATAAAAATAAACCATACAGTGACTATGAAATAAATTTACATGACTATATAAAGAATGATATTAAAGACTCCTCAACGACTAAAAGCAAAACATCTAATGATGAAGATATAGTCTGAACTCGTGGGAGACTACGAGAGGAAAGTTGAAGTGCTTTCCCGCCTAACAGGTGAAGCTGAGGTTTTTATAAGTAACAAATTGTTATGTTCCTACTTTTACAATAGATGCATCTGCAGATTGGAAAATTACTTATGCGAGAGATTCTCGTATAGATATAGCTCAAAGGGCAGCTGCTAGAGCTGCTAAAGATTTAGCGAACTATGAAGAGGAGTGTGGATGGCGTGTTATAATGCCGTCAGCGACTTCATCTTTTAGTGGTAAAGGTCTGCTTGGTTCTAGACCTGCTCCTATTTATGAGATTGATCCTTCCTCTACTGGGGCTGGATATTTATCAAAGGAGCTAATCAATAAAATGATGGTTGGATTTAAAAGAATAGGTAGAACACTTACTGATTTGTATGTGTCTCCAGAAGACGCTGCTGATATTCGTGAGTGGACAGATACAGATATTGATCCTGTAACAAGGAGAGAGATATTCCAGGCTGCTGGTATGGGTAGTATATGGAATGTAAGTCTGCATGAAGTACAACACTTGGGTGCTACTGGTATGTATAATATAAATGGCAGTACTTCTCAGTTTGGTAAGTTTTTAGCTACTGCAGGCGAGATTTATAATTCATATACGTTGGATAATCCTAATGTTACATCAGCTGATGGTACTATCGCTACATTGGGGGAAACACAGATCCTTGGATTTGACCTTAGTGTTAATGACTCGCTTGTAATGCCTATTCGTAAAGAGTAT
>Ga0265293_10002882_pt1 | contig 33174 bp, 26 predicted proteins | sample Munlanlewell138R_FD_192505 | JGI IMG/M metagenome (GOLD analysis project Ga0265293, IMG submission 192505) | Leachate microbial communities from a municipal landfill in Southern Ontario, Canada - Leachate well 138R | ecosystem: Engineered > Solid waste > Landfill > Unclassified | place: Canada... | reverse complement strand
GTGGCTTTCGATACTGTTTGTGAAAGAGCAACAGCTAATGGTTTAAGAGTTACAGGCTCAGAACTTGTTGGTGTTATGCCATTAAAAGCAATTTTAGATGCGGGAAAATATTTCTTAAAAAAACAAGGACGTTCAACAGGAATTTCAGATGCTGAAATTATTAAAATAGCTGTAAAATCGCTTGGTTTAGATGAGTTAAAGCCTTTTGACCCTAAGAAGAACATTATTGAATATATGATTGAGGAGGAAACAGATAAGAAGTTAGTTGATATGGACTTGACTAGTTTTAGTTTTAAGGCTGCTTCAGAATCTCCTGCTCCTGGTGGTGGCTCAGTTTCTGCTTATATTGGTGCCTTAGGTGTGGCGTTAGGAACAATGGTTGCAAATTTAACTGCTAATAAATATCGCCATGATGAAAAATGGTTAGAATATAGCGATTGGGCAGAAAAAGGAAAAGTTTATCAAGAAGATTTATTAAAACTTGTTGACGAAGATACTATAGCCTATACTAAAATTATTGAATCTTATGGCTTGCCAAAAGGAAGTGATGAAGAAAAAGCAATTCGCTCGCAAGCAATTCAGGATGCTACAAAATACGCAATTGAAATTCCATTTAAAACAATGCAAATCTGCTATAATAGTATGGAGGTAATGTTAGAAATGGCAAAAACAGGATTAGAAGCCTCGGTAAGTGATGCAGCAGTTGGTGCTATTGCAGCTAGAGCAGGAGTACAAGGCGGGTTTTTAAATGTTAGGATAAATGCAGGAAGTTTTAAAGATAAAGATTTTATTAATAAACTAATTGCTGATGGTCAAGATATTGAAAATAAAGCACTTGCCCTTGAAAAAGAAATTTTAGATATAGTCTTGACAAAAATTTAAGTCTAATACTAACAAACTTATTAAGATAAATAACAAGCACGGATTAGTTGTTAGTTTTTTTTTGCTGATTGGACGTAGTTAAAAACTAACAACTTTTAACTTCTTCGTTTTGAGCGAAGCGAAATGCGAGAAACCATTTTTCCTATTTTAAATTATAATTATATTTTTCTGGAAAGTTTGGTAGTTTATTTCCATCAGTATCAGGGAAAGATTGTAAAAACTTCACAAGAGCTATCCATTCTTTTCCTTCTTGAACTCCGGGTTTATTTTCATCAAAATCTATCCAAGTTTCTTTATTGTTTTTTATTTTTTCTCCTTTTTCGTTTTTTGGAGAAATTTTCACCAATCCCATTGTCATTCCACGTACTTTACCAACAAACTCAAGCATATATGAATTTGCCGACAAGCTATAAAGTGTTTTGTTTTTCTTAGAGAAATCAATTTCTTTGTTGTCAATTTCTATTTTTTCGATTTTTCTTAACATCCCTTTTTCCTTGTCGTAAGTAATTTTTACTCCACTAAAATAACAGTGATAAGCAGGATGCATTTTTGGAGCTACTAACAAAATTTCAAATAAATTTTTAATTTCTTTGGCTGTTAAATAAACTTGAGCTAATGGATAACCAGGCATTCCATCTTCGCCTTCTCCCAAACTCATTACTCTAAAAATATCAACCGCAGTTTGAACTCCTTCTTTGCCAACACGGATTTTATCCCGTATTACTCCTGCAGCAACTAAAGCAATATCAGTTTTACTATTTGAAAAATTATTTACATAATAATAAATGGCATCAGCAACTAAAGGTCCTAAATTACTTGAGCTTAAATCACCTTGTTCATTACATTCTAAGTTGTAATCAGTTTCTGCTAAAGGTCTAAAATAGCCAAGATTTAAAGGACGTAAAATTGAATCGTCAATCAACCTAATTCGGTTTGAAATTTCTTGATGAATTTTACAATCGCCATAAATATTATCATCAACCGGCATAAGTTGGTATTTAGCTGATTTAATTTTACCATTTTCAATATTCATTTCGTAGCGTCCTAAATTTTTTCCTTGTGCACCTGTTTGCACAATAGGAGTATTATTTACAATAATAGGATCAAAAATTTCTGTGTGAGTATGTCCTGAAATTATTAAATCAATCCCTTTTACTTTTTTTGCTAATTCAATATCTTCGCCTGCCCAATTTCCATTTTTATCTTTAGTTACTCCGCTGTGTGATAAGCAAATAACTATATCAACTTTTTCTTTTTCTCGCAAAATTTTTACGATTTTTTTAGAAGTTTTTATTCTATTTGTAATTTTTAATGGCTTAGAATTTGGAGCTACTTCTGTAGCATCATCGCCTAAAATTCCGAAAACTCCAATTTTTAAATTTTCTTTTTCAATAATTGTGTAAGTTTTAATAATTTCTTTATCGAATAATTTTTCAAATTCATCATCTAAATCTGATTTTTTTGAAAATTCAACATTAGCAAACACAATTTGAGGTATTTCTCCTTTTTCTAAATTTTTATTAATAATTTTTGCAATAGTATTTGGTCCAAAATCAAACTCATGATTTCCAACAGACACAATATCATAGCCCATTTTTTTCATTAAATTTAGCTGAAAACCATCATTAATTTCAAAAACATGAAAAAAAGTTCCCATTAAATAATCTCCTGCATCAAGAACTAAAACTTTATCGGGGTTTTTCTTTTTTTCTGCATCAATCATAGCCGCAATTCTGGCAAAACCGGCTCTTGTGTCATCATCTCCAACAGTACAAGGCGTGTATTCACTTTCTGGCGAAAAACCTGTTAAATTACTATGTAAGTCGTTGGAATGTAGAATTATAAGTTTTCCAGAATTGTTTTGTGAAAAAACGAAAATATATAAAAATAAAGAAATTAAAAGACAAACTATTTTCATGATTTATTAAATTTAAAAAACAAAATTACTTAAAAACCTATTCTAATCAAAATCATTTGATAATTTCTTTTATTAAATATTAGTTTTAATTTTGCAAATATTTAAAATATAAAAATGAAAGAGAAAAAGAACCAAGATATTTTAGTTTATACTGATTTTACCGAAGTTGGTGAAAAAAGTGTTTTATGGGCGAGCTTTTTAGCTAGAAAATTTAAACGTAATTTGCAGATTATACATGTTATAAACGAAAATTCTTTAATATATTTTAGCAAAGATGATACTTATGATGAGGCAAAGGAGGCTTTGGCAGCACTTTGTGAAGATATAAGTTCAACTCACGGCATAAAATGTAAATATATTGTTGAAGAAGGCTGTACTTGTACTATTATTAATTCAAATGCAGAAAGAATAGATGCTTTTTTTGTTGTTTTAGGAACTCATGGTAAGAACGACCCACAATTTTTATCAGGTTCTTCGGCTATAAAAATTATTAGAAAAGCAAGAATTCCATATTTTGTTGTTCAAAAAAACTCGCCAGTACCAGACAGTAAAAAACGATTTGTCTTGCCTATGAACTTTAAAAAAGAAGCAAAACAAAAAGTTGGTTGGACTACATATTTTGCTTTAAATCTAAAATTAGAAATAGACTTGTTTTATTATGAAAATCCACAAGATAATTTAAAGAAAAATATTCATTTTACTAATACATTTTTTAATAATTACTCTTTTAAATACGAGCATAAACCTCAGCCAAAAAAATATAAAAGTATAGAAAAACTAGCAGTGGATTATGCTGATGAAATAGATGCTTTTTGTATTTGTCTTTTAATTTCTTCTAAGGAGAATTTAGTTACAAAAATTTTTGGTTTTCCCGAAACATCAATAATTACAAACTCTGCCGGAATTCCAGTTTTGTGTGTGAATCCTAAAAAAGACTTGTATATTCCGTGTATTTAAAGGCGTAATTTAGAATGTTTCTAAACATATTTATTTTTAAAACATAATGCTTAAAAATTTGTATATTAATAAAATAGAAAAAATAAATTTAATAATAACACTTTAAAACTAAATAAAAATGATAAAATTAAAACAACTACCTTACGAAATGAACGCACTAGAACCATATATAAGTGCAAAAACTGTTGAATTTCACTACACAAAACATCATCAAGGCTATGTAAACAACTTAAATTCTTTAATTGAAGGAACAGAATTTGCTGGTAAAGATTTAGAAGAAATTGTTAAAACTTCTGAGGGAGCAATTTTTAATAATGCCGCTCAAGTTTGGAATCATACATTTTATTGGGAAGGATTTTCGGCTAATCCACAAAAACAGCCACAGGGAAAACTTGCAGAATTGATAAATGCAAAATGGGGATCTTTTGAGAAATTTAAAGAAGAATTTGTAAAAACAGCTACAAGTTTATTCGGTTCAGCTTGGGCTTGGTTAGTTATAGATACAAATGGTGAATTAAAGATTATTGGAACTTCAAATGCTGCTACTCCTTTAACTACAAGCGATAAAGCATTGCTAACCGCAGATGTTTGGGAACACGCTTATTATCTAGATTATCAAAACTTAAGAGCAAGTTATTTGAAAAATTTCTGGGAATTAGTAGATTGGAAAAAAATTGAAGAAAGAATGTAAAATTGATTTTGATTGAGTTTATTCAATAGCTCATCACATTATCAAAACAAAATAACAAAGCTAGATTAAATAAATATATAATAGTGAAATTAGAATAATTAGCGATAACTCACTTTTACCCTAACTTACTAACATTACGCACTAAATACTAACAACTAAAAAACTATTTCACCCCACTTAATTTTCTAATTTCACTTAATTTATTAAGAGCTTCTAAAGGCGTAAGGCTGTCAATATCAATGCCTTCTAGTTCTTTTTTAATTTGTGAAAGCACAGGGTCATCTAATTGGAAAAAACTCAATTGATAACCTTCTCGGTTTGGAGCAATTTTTTCCACAGGCTTATTTAAATTGCTTTTCTTATTCATTTCTTTAGACTTACCTTCAAGTTGTTCTAAGATTTTTTTCGCTCTATACACAACAGATTTTGGCATTCCTGCCATTTGTGCCACGTGAATCCCAAAACTATGCTCACTTCCGCCTTGTTTAAGTTTTCTTAAAAATATTACCTTGTCTTTTGCTTCTTGTACCGAAACGTTAAAATTTTTAATACGCTTAAAAGATTTTTCCATTTCGTTAAGTTCGTGATAGTGAGTTGCAAACAAAGTTTTTGCTTTTGCATTTGCATGTTCGTGAATATATTCTGCAATAGCCCAAGCAATACTAATTCCATCATAGGTTGAAGTACCTCGACCAAGTTCGTCTAAAAGTACAAGGCTTTTTGGAGATAAATTATTCATTATACTTGCTGCTTCAAGCATTTCTACCATAAAAGTTGATTCGCCCATAGAAATATTATCAGATGCACCAACGCGAGTGAAAATTTTATCAACTATTCCTATTTCAGCCGAAGATGCAGACACGTAAGAACCAATTTGAGCCATAATGCAAATTAAAGCAGTTTGACGTAATAAAGCAGATTTTCCTGACATATTAGGACCAGTAATCATCATTATTTGACAAGTTTTGTCGTCAAGATAAACATCATTTGGAACATATTCTTCGCCAAAAGCCAACATTTTTTCAATAACAGGGTGTCGGCCATCTTTAATATTTAAAATATTGGAATCATTAAGTTTTGGTTTGCAATAATTATTTTGAATAGCAGTAATAGCATAAGAATGTAAACAATCTATTTGTGCAATTATACTAGAACTTTTTTGAATTAATCCAACATATTCACCTGCAAAAAGGACTAAATCATCAAAAATTTGGTTTTCTATAGACTGAATTTTTTCTTCAGCACCCATAATTTTTTCTTCATAAAGTTTTAGCTCTTCGTTGATATAACGTTCTGCCGAAACCAAAGTTTGTTTTCTTACCCATTCTTCAGGAACTTTATCTTTGTGGGTATTTCTAACTTCAAAAAAATAGCCAAAAACATTATTAAAACCTATTTTTAAAGAAACAATACCTGTGCGTTGGGCTTCACTTTTTTCTAAATTTTCTAAATATTCCTTTCCTCCTTTTGCTAAGTCTCTTAACTCGTCTAGTTCTTCAGAAACAGCGTGAGCTATAACGTTTCCACGATTAATCAAAGCCGGACATTCTGGGTTGATTTCAAATGAAATTCTTTCAACTAAGTCTTCGCATAAATGAATGTTTTCGCCTAAATTTTGAAGTAAGCTGTTTTTTGAATTTTTAAACATTTCAGCTATTGGTTTCATAGCAGTTAATGAATTTCTCAAAGACAGTAATTCCCTTGGGTTAATTCTTAAAACTGCAATTTTTGAAGCTAATCTTTCAATATCAGAAATTTGGTTTAATTGCTCTTTTAACTTTTCAAAAAATTCAGGATTATTTATTAAAAAATCTGTAATATCTAGTCTTTTATTAATAGCATCTAAATTTTTTAGTGGTAGGCTAAGCCAGCGTTTTATTAAGCGCCCACCCATTGGACTAAGTGTATTATCTATTATTTCGACTAAACTTTTTCCTTCATCATTAGTGCTTGAAAAAAGTTCTAAATTTTTGATAGTAAATTTATCTAACCAAACATAATTACTTTCGTCAATTCTTGAAATATTGGAAATATGTTCACGTGCGGTATGATGAGTAAAATCGAGATAGTCGATAATTGCTCCTGCTGCAATAATAGCAGAATCTAAATTTGCAATTCCAAAGCCTTTTAAATTTGAAGTTCCAAATTCTTTGCTTAGTTTTTCTTCTGCATTTTCAATTGTAAAAACCCAATCATCAAAACCAAAGTCTTTATAATTTCCAGAAAAATTTTCTTTAAAAATTTTTCTTTTATTTTTTTCGAAAACTATTTCTTTTGGTTTAAAACTTTGAACTAGTTTTTCAATATAATCCATTTGTCCTTGGGCAACAAAAAACTCGCCTGTTGAAATGTCTATAAAAGCAACTCCTATAAATTGTTTTCCTAAATAAATAGAAGCTAAAAAATTATTTTCCTTTCTTTCTAAAACATTATCGTTTAAAGAAAGTCCAGGAGTTACAAGTTCTGTTATTCCACGCTTGACAAGTGTTTTTGTCATTTTTGGATCTTCTAATTGCTCACAAACCGCAACTCTTTGCCCGGCTCTAACAAGCTTGGGCAAATAATTATCCAAAGAATGATGTGGAAAACCAGCTAAATCGATATGACTAGCAACACCATTGGCTCGTTTTGTTAAAGCAATACCAAGAATAGAACTGGCTTTAATAGCGTCTTCTTCGAAAGTTTCATAAAAATCACCAACTCTAAACAATAAAATCGCATCCGGATGTTTTGCTTTAATACTGTAATATTGTTTCATTAAAGGAGTTTGGGCAGCTTTCATAAAAATAATCTTCAAAAATTAACTGCGTAAAGATACAAATTTAGAATGTTTTATTTTACTCTTCTTAGTTTTTGTTGAAAACTTAATCATAAGTTTTATTTTTTGATTATTAAATCCAAAAAAATCGTAAAATTATTTTTTAAAATAAATAAATTTTAACCAAGAATAAAAAAACTTGTTTAATATTTTATATATTCGATTTAAAAATATAAATTTGCAAACTTAAAATTTGAAGAATTAATTATTATGGCAAAGAAAAATAAAAAAGCAACAGAAAAAGACAGCTTTAAAACGGTAGAATCTGCTTTAAGTCGTGCAGAAAAGTTTATTGAAACTAATCAAAAGGCGTTTTTATACGGGCTTGGTGGGGTATTAGTAGTTGTTTTAGGTATAATTGGATATTTCAAATTAATACGCGAACCACATATTAAAGAAGCATGGGCTGTATCATTTATGGCAGAACAATATTTTGTAAAAGATTCTTTTAATTTAGCTTTGAATGGAGATGGAGACAACCCCGGATTTATTGATATAGTTGATGAATATAATAAAACTCCTATGGGAAATGCAGCTAAATATTATGCAGGAGTTTGCTTTATGAGATTAAATGATTTTGAATCTGCAATAGAGTATTTAGAAAGTTTTAAATCTAAAGATCCAATGGTTGGGGCAATAGCAAAAAGTCTTATCGGCGATGCAAATATAGAATTAGGAAATATTGATGAGGCTATAAATTATTATCTTAAAGCTGTTGAACAAGCTGATAATGAGCTCTTATCTCCTGTGTTTCTAATGAAAGTCGGTAAGGCTTATGAATTGAAAAAAGATTATAAAAGTGCTCTTGAAGCTTACAGAAAAATTGAAACAGATTTTTATGGAACAAAAGAGCAAATAAATATTGAAAAATATATTACTCGATGTGAACTGTATTTGTAAAAAATTATTATGGCTAGTTCTTTAAAAAATTTATCTCAATATTCAGAACAAGGTGTTGCAAGACAAAATGAAGATGATCTTTTGTCAATAGGTATAGTGGTTTCTGAATGGAATCAAGAAGTTACGGCTTCTATGGCAGAAGCAGCTATAGAAACACTTAAAAAATACGGTTTTCAAGATGAAGATATAATTCTTAAATCAGTACCTGGAAGTTTTGAATTGCCTAAAGCAGCAAAATATTTTGTAGAATATGCTAATGTGGATGCTATAATATGTTTAGGTTGTGTGATTCAAGGCGAAACCCGACATTTTGATTTTGTGTGTTCTGGTCTTACCCAAGGAATTATGCAAGTGAATTTAGATAGCAATATTCCGGTTGCTTATGGAGTTTTAACCACAAATAATTTGCAACAAGCTTTGGATAGAGCAGGAGGAAAGCACGGGAATAAAGGAGTTGAAGCCACTGTTGCCGCTCTCAAAATGTTGCAAATGAAATTAGATTTTGAAGCAGAAAACTCTATAAAACTTGAAGAATTGGAAAAACTATTTTTTGAAGAATAAGAAAAAAATATTAATTTCAATATTAAATTTTGTTTTAATTTATACTTTATTTTCATGCTCATTTTCAAAAGATTGGATAGAAGCTGAAATAACTTATACAAATCGTGAAACAGAAAATCTTTTAGTTAATCCTCAAAATTTTTCTTACTATACTTATATAAAAAGCAAAAAAACTAATGATGCAAAATCTAAAAACTTAATTCCTGAAAATGTTTTTAAAATTAAAGGAAAAGATTTTCTGTATATTGCTATGTTTTTTGATGAGGCTAACTATGGAATGGAGTCTTGGAGTTTTGCTAAGGTTTTGGCAGGCGAAAATATTATGTTAGTAGAGACTAAATACCAAGCCAAAACATGCTCTTGCAATACTTCTGGTAAATTTTTTAAAGATTATTTTTTAGTTTATGAAGATTATTTTGTGCGTATAAAAACATTTAAAAAAACTTATATATGTGATAAGCAAGAGATCTACTCTTTCATAGAAAAATACTATAAAAATTCTTACGACAAGGAATTTAATAATATTGAGGATTTAACTAAGTTGATAAGAGATATTAACAATTAATGTTTTTAAGTAGCACTGCATCAATAAGATAGGCTTGGTTGTTTTTAGAATTGTTAATAATGTTTAAAAAACTAAGATTTTAGGTTTTATATTTTGCGTATTTAATAGTATTTTTGATTTTTTAAAATTATATTTATAAATGGGAAAAATTATTGTTTTAGCCAACCAAAAAGGTGGGGTGGGAAAGACTACCACAGCTATAAATTTAGCTGCAAGCTTGGCTGTATTAGAATATAAAGTTTTGGTTATAGACGCAGACCCCCAAGCAAATGCAACTTCGGGCTTGGGATTTGATGTTAGAAATATTAAAACTGGATTGTACGAAACCTTAATTAAAGATGAAGATCCAAGAAGTTTAATATTATCTTGTAATATTCCTGGTTTGTATTTATTACCAAGTCATATCGATTTGGTAGGTGCAGAAATAGAAATGTTAGATTTACCTAATAGAGAAAAAATTTTAAAACATATTTTAGAAAAAATTAAAGACGACTATGATTTTATTTTAATAGATTGTTCGCCTTCTTTAGGACTTATTGTTGTAAATGCACTTACTGCCGCCGACTCTGTACTTATTCCTGTGCAATGCGAATATTTTGCTTTAGAAGGTTTAAGCAAATTATTAAATACAATCAGAATAATTCAAGAACACTTGAACCCTGATTTAGATATTGAAGGATTTGTGATGACAATGTATGATGCGCGACTAAGATTATCTGACCAAATTTATGAAGAAGTTCAAAAACATTTTGATACTATGGTTTTTGAAACAATAATTCACAGAAATGTAAAACTTGGCGAGGCACCTAGTTTTGGGCAAACAATTTTTGATTATGATGTTGCTTCCAAAGGTGCAGCAAACTATTTAAACCTTGCTAGAGAGTTGCTACAAAGAAACAATATGACAAAAATTAAAAATCAAGAGAAAATCCTTAAATAATATGGCTAAGAAAAATGCTTTAGGAAGAGGTTTAAACGCCTTAATTGAAAGTGGAGATAATGATAAATTTAACAAAACCCGCGAACCTAACGAAATAAAAATTGATTTAATTGAGGCAAATCCTTTTCAACCGCGTAGTAATTTTGATGAAGAAGCCTTAAATGAACTTGCAGATTCTATTAAAGAGCTTGGTCTTATTCAACCAATAACTGTTAGAGCTTTAGAAAATGGAAAATATCAACTTATTTCAGGTGAAAGACGACTAAGAGCGTCTAAAATTGTTGGCTTAGAAAAAGTTCCGGCATATATTAGAAGTACAGACGACCAAGGAATGCTAGAAATGGCTTTGGTAGAAAATATTCAACGCGAAGACTTAAATGCTATTGAAGTTGCCATTTCTTATCAAAGATTAATGGATGAGTGCAATTTAACTCAAGATATGTTAAGTCAGAGAGTTGGTAAAAAACGTTCTACAGTTGCTAATTATACTAGATTGTTAAATTTGCCAGCAAAAATTCAACTTGGATTAAAAGAAGATAAAATTACTATGGGGCATGCAAGAGCCTTGCTATCAATAAAAGACTCGGAAACTCAAATAATGGTTTATGACCAAATATTAAAATATGATTTTTCTGTTAGAAGAGTAGAAGATATTGTTAAAGAACTTGCAAATGATGCTAAACCCAAAAAAACAAGTACAACAAAAACAACAATAGCCGAAAAAGATTATTTACAATTACAAAACCATTTGTCATCTTGTTTTGCAACAAAAGTGGAATTTAAACGTTCTGCTAAAGGTAATGGTAAAATTGTGATACCTTTTAAAAATGATTATGATTTAGAAAGAATTATTGCTTTACTTGATAAATTAAATGTATAGATTTGGCTTATAAAACCTATAGATATATAATTTTATTATTTTTCATTTTTCCTAATTTGATATTTGCACAAAATATTAAAACAGATAATTCAAAACCTGAACACTCCCCTAGAAAAGCAAGTATAATGTCGGCTTGTTTGCCAGGTTTAGGACAAATTTACAATAAAAAATATTGGAAACTTCCAATAATTTATGCAGGAATAGGTGGTTTTGGATATTTAGCTGTTAGTAATCAAATACAATTTAATAATTATAAAAATGCTTATATACTTTTAGATAATGGACAAACAAATAATTATCCTGACTTTAATAAAGAAGCATTAGTTCATATGATGGACGGATACAGAAAACAACGCGATTTATCTATTTTGGGTGTAGCAGCATTTTATGTACTTCAAATTGTTGATGCTAGTGTTGATGCAAATTTGTTTGATTTTGATGTAGGAGATAATTTAAGTTTAAGAATAAGCCCTCAAATTCAAGCAAATTTTAATAGTTTTACACCAATTACCGGTTTGTCTTGTACAATAAATATAAAATAATGAAAAAAGTTTTAATAATATTAATAATTTTTCTAAGTTTAAATAGTTTAGCACAAAACGATAAAGACAGTGTTTTTATTCATAGAAAAAACCAAGGCTATACTATGGCAGATCATCTTGACAGCCTACTTGCTTCCTGGTATTATTACACAGGACGCGATACAATAGATTATTTGTCTTTGTCAGAAAGATATAATTTTGATACAGATATTCCAGATTCTGTTTTTGACCAAAGAATTAAAAATATTGCAACACCAATTGAATTAACTTATAATAAAAATGTTCAAAAATATTTGGATAGATATGTGAAAAAGGGGAAATGGATAGCTCCTAAATTTTTAGGTCTTTCTTTACAATATTTTTCACTTTTTGAAGAAAAATTAGATGCTTACGACATTCCATTAGAATTAAAATATTTACCAATTATCGAATCTGCATTAAACCCAAAAGCTAAATCGCCTGCTGGAGCTGTAGGACTTTGGCAATTTATGTATAAAACAGGATTAGGAATGGGTTTGGAAATAAATTCTTATGTAGATGAAAGAATGGACCCAGAAAAATCAACTGATGCAGCATGTAGATATTTAAAAAGTCTCCACGCTATGTATGATAATTGGACTTTAGCACTTGCCGCTTATAATGCTGGACCCGGAACAATTAATAATGCCATACGCCGCTCTGGAGGAAAAACAAATTATTGGGAACTTTATCCTTATTTGCCAAACGAAACAAGAAATTATCTACCTGGATTTATTGCAATAGTTTATTTATTTACTTATGCTGATAATCACGGATATAAGCCAGAATATATAGAGTTTATTCAAGATTTTGATACTGTAATGATTAAAAAAGAATTACATTTTGCTCAATTAGACTCTGTTCTGGGTATTTCGGTTGGCGAATCAAGAGAATTAAATCCACAATATAAATTAGATATTATTCCTGCAAAAACTAAAGAATATCCATTAAAAATTCGAAGAAAATATCTAAGTAAATTTATGGAATTAGAAGACTCAATTTATAATTTTATGGACACAGTTTTCTTTAATCCAAAAATTAACCCAGTAATAGAAAGTAAATATGTAGAAACAATTGTGCCGGCTACACAACCAGAGGGAACAGTAGCTCTGCAATATACAGTAAAATCTGGCGATGCAGTAGGTTTAATTTCATCTTGGTATGGAATAAGCATAAATCAGTTGAAAGCATGGAATGGACTTTCAAGTAATAATATAAGAGTAGGACAAGTTTTGAAAATTTATGTGCCAGCTGCTTTAGAAACCAAATATAAAACTGTGAATAGTTTAACTTATGATGAAAAACAAAGAATGATAGGGGCAAATGTTTCTAACAACGAAGTTAAAGAACAAACTCTTGACCCAGCATGGGAATATTATACAGTAAAATCAGGTGATACCCCTTATGGAATTTCTTTAAAATACCCAGGAGTTAGTGTAGATGATATTATGAAAAATAATAATATATCAAATGCTTCAGGGCTGAAAATTGGTCAAAAGTTGAAAATAAAGAAAAAATAATACAATTTTTTAAGTATGAAAAATATTGCAGTTTTAGCCGGAGGATATTCTTCTGAAAGACAAATAAGTTTAAATTCAGGTATGCAGGTTTTAGAAAGCTTAGATAAAACTTTGTATAATGCTTATTTGGTAGAAGTTAATATAGATGGATTTTTTTGTGTGGAAAAAGCTGAAAAATTTCCTGTAAATTTGAATGATTTTTCATGTAATTTGCCAGAAAAAATGATTAAATTTGATTTTGCATATATTGTAATTCATGGTTCACCAGGAGAAGACGGAAAAATTCAGGCTTATTTGGATATTTTAAATATTCCATACTCTTCTTGTTCGGTTTATGCTTCTGTAATTAGTTTTAATAAATTAGCTTGTAAAAATATTTTAAAAGATACAGGTGTTTATCTTGCAAAATCAATGCGTATAAACAAAAATAAAAATTTTTCTTTAGATGAGCTTGTTGAAGAAATTGGACTGCCATGTTTTGTAAAGCCTAATACTGCCGGCTCTAGTTATGGGGTAACAAAAGTTTATGAAAAAGATAAGCTAATTGAAGCTATAAATCATGCAGCAAAAGAAGATGATACAATTATTGTAGAGGAATTTATTCAAGGTATTGAAGTGTCTTGTGGTATTTTAAAAACAAATAAAAATGAAATTGTATTTCCTGTTACTGAAATTTTTACAAAAAACGATTATTTTGACACTGAAGCAAAATATAAACCGGAGCTAACAGATGAAATTACACCAGCAAGAATAAGTGATGAGGAAACTAAGGCAGTTCAGGATTTTACTTCTTTTATTTATGATATTTTAGAATTAAGCGGAATAGTGAGAATTGATTATATTATTAAAAATAATAAGCCTTATTTTCTTGAAGTAAACTCTATCCCTGGAATGTCGGCAGAAAGTATTATTCCTAAACAAATCAGAACTATAAATAAATCTGTTAAAGAAATATTAAGTTTAGTTATTGAAAGTAAATTTAATAAAGATTTATAAACTTCCGTCTTGATACCTTAGGACTAAAAATTCTATATCATAATCTTTCCCAGTTGCATCGTATTCGCGTTTTAGGTTGTTTCCAAATAATAAAGCAAAAGTTTGCCAAAAGAAAGCATCCACATTTCCTTTTAAATCTTTAACAATTTCGTAAGCAGTACTTCCACTTTCTCTGTCCAAAAGTTTAACCATTAAAACTCCCTGTGAAAGAGTAAATTTAATAAAAATAGGTCTATAATAGCTCATTATTTGTTTTTCTCTGTGTTTTAAATAAATTTCTTTGTGTTTTTCGTTAGGCATTATTTTTAAAGAATCTTCAATATTATTATAAGTTGCAGATAATTCTATAACATAGGGGTAAACTTTTCTAAAATTATTAACTAACTTATCGTATCTTCTTCTTTCTCTAGCATTTTTAAAATTTTTGTGAGGATAAACATTAACTTGAGGGTATAAAATTAAAGCTTCGGGGGTATATTTTGCAATACTGTCCACATTTAAACTTTGGCGGTAATAAGTTGGGAGTTTTGTATCTTGAGCTTTTAGTTCAGCTATCAAGCTTAGGCTAAAAACTAAAAGGGAGAAAAATATAATTTTAAACTTCATGACAATAATTTTTAATATCTAAATTTTGTAACTAATATTTTATATTCAATTTTCGTACCAAGTATATTTATTGAACAAAAATTGCTAAAAAAAGATTTTAATTTTAAAGAAAAAAATAAAATTTAAACTTATTGCTTTATTTATTGGTTTAAAAAATAAAAACTATTAAATTTGCCTTAAAATCTTTATTTTATGAAAAACGAAATTAATTCTATAGATTTATTATTCAATTCACCTGATTCGGTATTCTCAAAACTTTTAAAAGAAGATAAAGAATATTTACTTGCTAATACTGAAAGTCGTACTTATAAAAAAAATGAAATTGTATTTTCTGAAAATACTAAGCCTACGGGTTTATTATGCCTTTCTGAAGGTAAAGTTAAAATTTTCAAAGAAGGGGCAGGAGGTAGAGATCAAATTGTGAGATTGTCGCGACCTGGCGGATTTATCGGTTACAGAGCTTTATTTGCTGAGCAAAACTACTCGGCTTCTGCTGTAGCAATTGAAAATTCTGTTGCTTTTATAATTGAAAAAACAGCATTGTTTTCTGTGATGAAAAACGACCCAAATTTAACTTTTGGTATTTTAAAATCTTTAGCAACTGAACTTGGTGTTTCTAATATGAGAACTGTGTCCTTAACTCAAAAACATATTAGAGGAAGATTAGCAGAATCTTTACTGTTTTTAATAGATACATATGGATATTACGAAGACGGAGAAACAATTAAAGCGCTACTTTCCAGAGAAGATATAGCCAGCCTTAGCAATATGACAACAAGTAATGCAATCAGAACTCTTTCTTCTTTCGCTCAAGAAAAAGTAATAGCTTTGGAAGGAAGAAAAATTAAAGTTTTAAATTTAAAAATGTTAGAAAAAATTTCTAATATAGGCTAAAAATTGCTTTAAAATAAAATCTAAATAATTAATAATAACTTTTATTATAATTAATTCTTAAGTGATATATCCCGATAATTTCGAAAACAAAATCGGTTTCGACAAAATTAAACAAATGATTTCTCAGGAATGCAAAGGCGAACCTGGTAAATTATTGCTTGAAGAATTGAAATTTAGCAATAATTTTGAATTAATTAATACTTTATTAAACGAAACTGACGAAATGATAAGCATTTGTATGCTTAAAGATAATTATCCTGCTCAAAATTATCCAAATATAGAAGTAGCACTTAGTAAATTAAAAATAGAAGGAACTAGTTTGCAGCTATTTGAACTCATAAATATAAGACAAGTTTTAGAGCAAGCAAAAGCATTGAAAAACTTTTTTAAACTTGATGAAAAAAATGAATATCCATTTTTAAATAAAATTATAAAACAGATAAATTTCCCAAATTATTTATATGATAGGATAAATAATATAGTGTCTAAAAATGGAATAATAAAAGACAATGCATCCACTAGATTGAGAGAGTTGAGAAAAAGCTTAAACGAGACTCAAACAAGTATTACTAAAAAACTCAACAATATACTTTCCACTTTTAAGGAAGAAAGTTGGATTAGCAAAGATTTGTCTGCAACTTATGTGAATGGTAGATTGGTTTTGCCAATAGAAACTGCTCATAAACGAAAAATCAAAGGATTAATTCACGATGAGTCGGCGAGTGGCAAGACATCATATATTGAGCCTCAAGAAGTGGTTGAATTAAATAATATGCTTAGGGAGCTTGAGATTGCTGAAAACCGAGAAATTCAAAAAATTTTATTTGAAATAAGCGAGGAGTTTAGACCCTATAATTCTGAGTTACTTGCAATTTCTAAAAATATTGCATATATTGATTTTGTTTGGGCAAAAGCTAAATTTTCGCTTAGAATTGAGGCAATAATACCAAAAATAGATAAAAATCCGGTTTTAGATTTACATAAAGCTATACATCCACTATTATTTTTAAATTTAAAAAAAGAAAAGAAAAAAGTGGTGCCAAACAGTTTTTATATAAATGCAGAAAATAGAATTTTGTTGATATCAGGACCAAATGCAGGTGGGAAAAGCGTTTGTTTAAAAACTACTGCTTTACTAACTTATATGAATCAATGTGGTTTGCCTATACCTGTTGGAGGTAATACTGTGATGGGAATTTTTGATAAAATTTTTCTTGATATTGGAGATCAGCAATCAATTGAAAATGACTTGAGTACATATAGCTCTCATTTGTCGAATATGAAATATTTTTTAAAAAATTCTGATAATAAAAGTTTAATTTTAATTGATGAATTTGGCTCGGGAACAGATCCAATATTAGGCGGAACACTTGCTGAATCTATTCTTGAAGAGTTAAATAACAAAAAAGTTTATGCTGTAATTACTACTCATTATTCTAATTTAAAAATTTTTGCTTCAAATACCCCAGGAATTACAAATGCAGCAATGTTAATAGACCAAAATAATATGCAACCTAGTTTTATTTTAGAAACAGGGATTCCAGGTAGTTCATACGCAATAGAAATAGCAAGTAGAATTGGTTTAGACCAGAAAATTATTGAAAACACTAAACTTAAAGCTGGAGATGAGCAAATTAATATTGATAAGTTTTTAAGGCGGGTAATGCGAGATAAAAAATATTGGGAAACAAAACGTCAAAAAATTAGAAAACAAGAAAAAAAACTTGAAGAAATTATTGAAAAAAATATTGAAGAATTAGAAAAGCTTAAAAACAGTAAAAGACGAATATTAGATGCTGCAAAAAAACAATCAGAAGAAATGCTTGCTGATGTAAACAGACAAATAGAAAACACTATACGTAAAATTAAAGAATCAAATGCAGATAAGGAGATTAGTAAAACTGCCAGAAAAGAAATAGAAGAATATAAGGATAGTTTTAATAATTCATTTTTAAGCGAACAAGACGAAATTCAGAAAAAATATAATCATTATAAAAAGAAACAAGAAGAAAGAGAAGCCAGAAAGAAAGATAAGTTAGAAGTAAAACAGGAAAAAGTTGAGATAGACGAAAATAAAATTAATATTGGCAGTAAAGTTAGAATAAAAGGTCAAGAGGCTATTGGTGAAGTTATTGATTTAGGTGAAAAAAATGCAGTTGTAAGTTTTGGAAATATGTATTCAAGTATTTCTTTTGATAAATTAGAAAAAGTGAGCGAAACTCTTTATAAACAACAAAACCGCCAGTCTTCTAATTTGCATTTTAATTATAATGAAAAAGTATTAAACTTTAAACCTTATATTGATCTTAGAGGCAATAGAGTAGAAGAAACAATTAGAAAAATCACTGATTTGATAGACGAAGCCGTGATGTTAAGTTTTAAAGAAGTTAAAATTTTGCATGGAAGAGGAAACGGAATTTTAAGGCAACATATTCGTGATTATTTAAAAACTTTGCCCGAAGTGGAAAGCTTTTATAACGAGGATATTAGGTTTGGAGGAGATGGAATAACAATAGTAAAACTTAGATAAATGATTGATATTGAGAATAAAATAGTTCATTTAGATATTTTTAATGAATATTTTTGCTGCGATTTGAAAAAATGTAAAGGTATATGTTGTGTTGAAGGCGATTCAGGAGCTCCCATCGAAATTGAAGAAGAAATAAAGTTAAAGCAAATTTTACCTATTATTATAGATGAGCTTACTGATCAAGCAAAACAAACAATTGAAGAGCATGGCGTTTCTATGATAGACGTTGAAGGGGAATTGACAACTAGTATTTGTGGTGATAGTGGTCCTTGCGTATTTGTTCAAATAGATAAAAATGATATTGCTTATTGTGTAATTGAAAAATTTTGGGAAAAAGGATTGATAGATTTCAGAAAACCTATTTCCTGCCATTTATACCCTTTGAGGATTCATAAATATAATTCCTTTGAGGCTTTGAACTATCATATGTGGGATATTTGTAAAGATGCTAGAATATTAGGAAAGAAATTAGACTTAAAAATTTTTCAATTTTTAAAAGAACCTCTAATTAGAAAATATGGCAAGGAATGGTATGATGAATTATTGTTGGTTGTAAAACAAATGAAAGAAAATAATGGCATAAAATAAATTGTTTTTTTCTTGCATAATATTTTCAGGTTTAATAATTTTGCATACTTTAAAAACTTTCCGGTTCGTAGCTCAGTAGGTAGAGCACGTGACTCTTAATCATGGGGTCGGGAGTTCGATCCTCCCCGAACCGACAAAAAAAGCTGGTGATTTAACCAGCCTTTTTTTTATAATTTTTATCTTCCAACAAACACCGCAAATTTTACTTTTGTGCCTGATTGTGTGTAAACATATTGTTTACCATTAAATTCTTTAACAAACTCGGGCATTATTCTAAATTTTTTATTCTTATTTGAGAATAATTGGTCCCCTTGCATTTTGCCATCTGAGAATATTGAAACTGCAACCGAAAGCCCTTTTCTGTTAGGAGAAGAAATTTCTTTTAGCTTATCTCCACTTAGTTCACCGGTTTGTAATGCTTTAAGATTTTTGGAATTGTCATTATACAAAAGAAATATTTTTTCACCAACTGCAAAACTTGTAATAGAAGAGAAACTACCTAAGTCATTATAACTATATTGGCTTTTTGGTACTCTTGTCATCCATTCCATATTGTTTTCTGGACTACAATAAGCAACTAAAACATCATTAAAGCGATAATAATCATTATATATAACTTCTTTTGAGCCCGGTACAATTATGGAGTCAACCCAATAGTTTCTATGCTCTGCAATTACTGCAGAACCTCCATTAGACAAATGTAAAACATCTAATAATTTATAATTGTACATTTCTGAATAATTTTTTGTTAAATGTGCTGCTCTAAAAGCTGGTACCTCGGTTTTTGAGAAGATATAATCTGCTTTTTTAGAATCTCCGACTACAAAAGCTCCCTTAACAGGGTCGTATTTTTGATGGAATATTCCTTCGTAATCGGTTTTTCCTTTTCTTACCATAAAGCCAAAAATATCTACAAATTCTTCTTCGTCAACTCCAATAATAGCGTCAACTAAAATATATTTTTTCCCTTTAATATCAATATCTTTAACAGTTCCGTCTTTAACATTAAAAATTAAAAGTTTATAGTCGTAAATAATATTTTTCATTCGTTTAAGTTGTCTAGGGTCGGGGCTAAGTCTAGCTAACATATAAACATTACCTGAATTAGCAATTTTTGTTTGTTCTATTTCAAAAACATTGTCAACTAAAGGTAATTTTACAATATTATTATAAATTTCTCTCATATCTGGGTCATAAACTTTAAAAAAGAAAGGCTCTTCGTTATAAGTTTGAAAAGGACGGTTATAATAAACGAAAATATTTTGCTGATTATCCATTAATTCTACATTAAAATCAACACTTATATTTTGATTTGTGAGTTTTCCTATTGCTGTTGCCTCGCCTATAACCTGTCCGGTGCGATTTACGTGCTGTATGTATAATGTTTTTTCTTTTTTTGTATTGTCAACAACCTGAAAAAGTAAAATAAGTTTGCTGTCAAGATAAAACATTGCTACATATTCTGATTTTATAGAGCCAAGCATAGGCAAAATAAGTTGATTGCTTGTTTCTCTACTCATAGAATTATTATTGAAAAAGTCAAGATACAAATCGTCTTTTTCATTAATCCTTAGAGCGTAAAATCCGTCAGAATCGGCTCCAATTAGTCTAACATATTCATTCATGTTTGGCAAAACAATTTCTTTGTCATAGCCAAAAATAGTAGAAACCTGTGCATTAGTAAGATTAGCAAAACTTAGAGCTGCTAAAAGTACAAGAATAATTTTTTTCATAATCTTTAGTTTTATAGAGTGCTAATATATATATATTTATTTAATTATTAAAATTTTCATTTTTATTTGCAAGTTGTCCGCAGGCAGCATTTATATCCTGACCTTTAGATTTACGCAAAGTTACAATAAGATTTTTATTTTCAATAAAATTTATGAAATCTTCTGTATTTTTTTTACTTGAAGCTTTAAATAAGCTATCTGAACTATGGTTATATTCAATTAAATTGATTTTACAAGGACTTATTTTTGTAAATTCAGTTAATTTTTTCGCATCTTCTAAAGAATCATTTAAACCTCCAAGTAGTAAATATTCGTAAGTTATTCGCTTTTTTGTTTTTTGATAATAATATAAAATAGCTTTTTTTAAACTATCTAAATTATATTTTTTATTTATTGGCATTATTAAACTTCGCTTTTTATCATCTGCAGAATGTAAAGAAATTGATAAATGTATTTTTAAATTATCATCTGCCATTTTTTTTATTCCCTCCACTATTCCGGCAGTTGAAAGAGTAATTCTTTGGGGCGAAAAAAATAAAGATTGTTTATCCATAATATGTTCTATTGCTTTAAGAACATTTTCATAATTTAAAAGTGGTTCTCCCATTCCCATAATTACAATATTTGAAAGTTTTTTATTGAATATTTGTTCACTCAATTTATTTAACTTAAATATTTGTTCAAATATTTCACCACTGCTTAAATTTCTCTTGAAGCCTAATTTTCCGGTAGCACAAAAACTACAATTTAAAGGACAAGCAACTTGTGTAGAAATACATGCAGTAATTCTATTTTGACTAGGAATTAAAACCCCTTCAAACTTATGTTTATCAATACTTTGAAATAAAAACTTAATTGTTTTGTCTTTACTTTCTTGTTTAAAAATAATTTCTAAAAAATCAATGTAGAATTTATTATCTAAAAGTTTTCGGAGAGTATTTGGCAAATTTGACATTTCTTCAAAATCAACGACAGACTTATACCACAGCCATTCATAAACTTGTTTTGCCCTAAATTTCTCCTTAGTTAAATTTTCTAATTCTTTAACTAGTTGTTGGTAATCTAAATCTCTTATGTTTAATTTTGAATTCATTTAATTTAATAATAATTGCATATTAACAATATTTCTAAAAACGTGCCAATATCTTAAATTTAGTACAAAATTAAGAAAATTTTAAGTTAAGACTAGAAAAACTTAGTATTATCTTTGCAAAAATTTTTTATGCTTAGTAAATTTTACGGAGAAATTTTTGCAATTCTCACCTCTGTTTGTTGGGCTATAAGTGCTTTATCTTTCGAAATTGCCGGTAAAAAAATTGGTAGTTTGCCAATGAATTTGATACGTATGAGTTTGGCTTTGATTTTTATAAGCATATTCTCAGTATTTTATAATGGAAATATTATTCCCCAAGGAGCAAATTCTGAACAATTACTATATTTAGTTGCTTCTGGTCTTGTAGGTTTTGTTATTGGCGATATGCTTTTATTTCATTCTTTTGTTTTGATTGGTGCACGATTAGGAACACTTATGATGACGATGGTTGCTCCAATAAGTGCAATAATTAGCTGGTTTGCATTAAAAGAAAAAATGAGTTTATGGCAGATTTTTGCAATGTTGGTTACAATTGCTGGAATTTTTATTGTGATTTATTCAAGAAATAAAAATCATAAAAAAATCGAAGCTAAAACTAAAAAAGCTTCAATTTTATTTTTAGGTTTTTTGCTTGCTTTTGGCGGAGCTATAGGGCAAGCTGGTGGGCTAGTTTTAAGTAAAAAAGGAGTTTTGAATTATGATGCTTTTTCAGCAAGTCATATTAGAATTATTACAGGTTTTTTGGGTTATATATTAATAATTAGTTTTACAAGATTATGGAAAAAAGTTTTTGCTGGTCTAAAAAATACCTCTGCCTTAAAAACTGTGAGTTTTGGTTCTTTTTTAGGTCCTTTTTTAGGAATGTCATTTTCTTTAATTGCTGTAAAAAATACAAGTACCGGAATTGCAGCTACATTAACATCTTTAGCTCCTGTAATAATTATTATCCCTGCAATATTTATTAATAAAGAAAAAGTTTCTTTTCTTGAAATTTTAGGGGCATTTATTGCAGTTATTGGGGTTGCTTTGTTTTTTATTTAAAAAAAATGACTTTTAATTTTTTAAATTTCCAAAAAATTAAAAACTTATACTACAAATCCATCTCAAATTCACCCTCAGCCATATTTTTAAAACCTATTTTTTTTAAATATTTTATATGTGTTTTATTTGTGGATTGTGTTTTTACTTTAGTGCAAGATTGTATCAGAAACTTTTCCCTAATTTGTGAATAAATATATTTCCCATTTTTAAAATCGCGATATTCCGGACTAACATAGTCTAAATCAATGTTATAGGTTTTGTCGTCAAGCTTTTTGGCAATAAAAACTCCTGTAACATTCATATTTCGTAAAATTAAAAACCCTAATGTTTTATTTTCGGGTTTATATTCAAAATTTGGAAAAAACTCCTTAATATCATTTTTGTAAAATTCAATAAATTGTTTTAAATAATTATCGTTTTCTCCAATTTCTATGGTTTGAAAAATCTCATTTTTTGTATAAGCTTTATATAAATAATAAATATCTAAAACCACAATTAAAGCATTAACAATTGCAACAGGAATTGCTGAAATTATTATTGCATAAATTGTTAAACCAAGAGCTCCAATTAAATTTATCCATCTAAATTTAATGATAGAGCTAACTGCCATAGACAAAGCTATAAGAGCTGAGGCAAGGTATCCAAAAATTTCTATTGTATTAAATTCCATATTATAAGTTTTTAATTGATTTCTAAGTTGTTTTCAAATTCTGCTTCTGCTCTAAAACAAATTTTATCATCTGCTTTTATGCTTTCCCAATAAATATAATCTTTCTCTATTTTAGTAAAAACAGAAATTTTTTCATCTAAATTTAGTCCGCCAGAAAAGTGAATTTTAAAACGTTTGATTTTATTTGGAAAAATATTTCCAATAATATTTTCTATCCATTTTACATAAACAGCGTTATTTACATGCTTGTGCATATCAATATCTGTGTGTTGGGCTGTTTTAGTTTTCACAAAATTCAAGTTTTTATGTCTTGGGATTTTTTTCAATAAGTTTTCTGTGGCTTTTTCTTTTGAAATTTCATTAAGGAAAGAAAATTCCTCTGGTAGTATTGGTGCCAAACTGTTTTTATCAATTATTACCCAAGAAGAAGAGGCTGCAAGTAATAATTTTTCATTTTTATCATAAATTTTAAATTCACGGGTAAATTGCAATCCGCTAATTCCGCTAGGCCAAGTTTCTAAAATAATTTCATCTTGCCATTTGGCTAACTTGTTAATTTCAATATTAACAGAATTTAAAACCCAAAATTTATCAATATCGTTTAATTCCTCGAAACCTAGTCCTAAAATTTTTGCGTGTTCCCAAGCAATTTCACTAAACCATTGAAAAATTACGTTTAATTTTAATTCAAGATTTTGATCAACATCGTAAGATCTAACTTGTTGTGTTCTTCTGAAAATTTTATTTTTCTCCATCTTCTTTTACCAAACTTAAATAATTTATAAAAAACAATTTTGAAGTATTAGAGTCTTCTTCGTATTCAATAATTCTAATTAAATTACCAAAATCATCATATTCAAAAGAAGTATCGCTAATTTTTGAGCCTTCTGAACTGCTAACTATAGTTCTAACCAAAGCCCCGTCTTCGTTGTAGATAAAATCTTTTTGATTTCCCATGTTATTTTCATCATAAACTGTTTTACGCCTTAAAGCATATATTTCATTATAATCAAATAAGTTTTTTTCAATAATATTTTGATTTGAATCCACTTTATACATAGATTTTAAAAAGGATTCTCCATTGTGATTTTCAAAAATTAAAATATTTCCATAAGCAAACTTTGCCTGATTGTCAAAAACGGAAATAATTATACTGTCTTGTTTTCTAATATATTCTTGAACAGATGTTATAATTGCATTTTCGTTATAATTAATTTGTTTTTTTAAAAAGCCATTTTCATCGTATTCATACATAATTCCACTTATTAAACTAGAATCTTCTGAAAATTTTATTTCCTCAAAAGGCAAGTGCCTTGAATTATATCTTATTTTTGTATTAGATACAATGTTCTGATTTTCATCATATTGCACTACTAATTCTGGCAAACCTTGTTTTGAATAGAATACTTCAGAAAGTAAAACTTTATTTGTTGAAATAATATTATCCTTAACCATATATAGCCAAGTTTGGGATAAATCTATATTCATTGTTGTAATTGCCTGACGTTCACGATTATACTGTTCCATTTCTTTTTTGTTAATTGGTACAGTAATTTGTGAAAACAATAAATTACTAATGATAATAAATGTGCAAAAACTAAAAGTTAATTTTATAAAATATTTCATAAACATTAAAATTAAATACTTATTAACATAAAAAACTTGTCAAATAGAAAACTTGAATTATTTTTGTTCACAAATATCATAAATACTTATAACAATGAAAAGAATTTTAACAATTTTATTAGGTTTAACTTTTATTTTCAACCTAAATTTACGTGCAGACGAGGGAATGTGGTTATTATCATTAATTGGTAAGAACTACGATGACATGAAAAAACAAGGTTTCAGATTAAGTCCTGAAGACATTTATAGTGTTAATAATTCTAGCATAAAAGATGCTATTATTGGCTTAGGAAGAGACGGCAGTCCATTTTGGCATTTTTGTACTGGCGAGATTGTATCCGATCAAGCTTTGTTTTTTACAAATCACCACTGTGGTTTTGGAATGATTCAATCACATTCAACAGTAGAGCACGATTATTTGAAAGACGGATTTTGGGCTTACTCAAAAGATCAAGAGTTGGCAAATCCTGGCATTACTGCATCAATTTTGGTTCGCATGGAAGATGTAAGTGAGCAAATTTTATCAAAACTTAATGATAATATGAGCGAGAAAGAAAGACAAGAAATTGTGAAAAAAGAAGGAAAAATCCTTTCTGACAAAGCAGTAGAAGGCAGTCCATACAAAGCTTATGTTACTGATATGTTTAGTAATAATCAATATTTTCTATTTGTTTATGTAATTTACCAAGACGTGCGTTTAGTAGGTGCACCTCCATCCTCAATTGGTAAGTTTGGTGGCGATACAGACAATTGGATGTGGCCACGTCATACAGGTGATTTTTCTATGTTTAGAATTTATACAGCTCCAGACGGCACACCTGCTCATTATTCAGAAGAAAATATTCCGCTTAAACCAAAACATTTTTTACCTGTAAGCAACAAAGGAGTAAAAGACGGTGATTTTGCTATGATTATAGGTTTTCCTGGAACAACAAATAGATATATTACTTCTTTTGGCTTGGAAGAAACTATGAATGTTACAAATAAACTAAGATTTGAAATTAGAGATGTGAAAGTTAAAGTTTTAAGGGAAGAAATGAGAGCCAACCAAAAAACTAAAATACAATACGCTTCAAAATATGCTTCTACTTCAAATTATTGGAAATATAGTGAGCAACAAAACAAAGCTTTGAAAAAGTTAAATACAATGCAAATTAAAAAAGAAATAGAAGCAAATTATTTAAAAGTAAATACAGATTCTAAATATAAAGAAGCTTTGGATTTGCTTGATAAAGTTTATAAAAACAGATATGATTATGCAGTGGCAAGAATGTATTTAATTGAAGGATTAATTTCTGGACCAGAACTTCCATATTTTGCATATAAATGTTCAAGCTTAGTTACTGCTTTGGAATCTAAAAATCAAGAAAATATTGATAAAGCAGTTGAATTTATTAAAAAAGAAGCTGAAAGTTTTTATAAAGATTATAATCCAGATACAGAAAAGAAAGTAGAAATTGCTTTGTTTAATTATGTTTATAATAATTTAGCTAAAGAATTTCACCCAGAATTTTTTAATACTATAGAGAAAAAATATAAGCTTAATTTTGAGAAATATGTAAATGATATGTTTTCAAAGTCTGTTTTTGCAACTAAAGAAAAGTTATTTGCGTTTTTAGAAAAACCAAATTTAAAAACTTTACAAAAAGATTTAGTTTTAATTACAGGTACAAGTATTTTAAATAAATATAGAGAAGTAAATTCTAAATATTGGGATAATTCTGAAGGTTTAGAAAGAGGAGAAAGAATTTTTACCGAAGGAATTTTAAATATGAATAAAGGAAAACTTATGGCTCCTGATGCTAATTCAAGTATTCGTATAACTTACGGACAAGTAAAAAAATACGAACCACGCGATGGCGTTACTTATGATTATTATACAAGTATTGAGGGCGTTATGCAAAAAGAAGATCCAGAAAGCACAGAATTTGAAGTTCCTGTAAAACTTAAAGAATTGTACGCAACAAAAGATTTTGGCCCTTACGTAAACGAAAAATCTGAACTTTCGGTTTGTTTTATTAGCAATAATGATATTACAGGAGGTAATTCAGGTTCTCCAGTAATTAATGGAGACGGACATTTAATAGGTTTGGCTTTTGATGGAAATAGCGAAGCGATGTCGGGTGATATTGATTTTGAGAAAAACTTGCAAAGATGTATAAATCTTGACGTTAGATATGCTTTGTTTATTATTGACAAATACGCTGGTGCAAAAAACCTTATTGAAGAAATGGTAATAGTAAATTAAAAGTTTAGGAAGAGTTTACTCCTAAAACTCAAAAGTGTAAAAATAAAGAAACACCTCTTAGGCAAAAGCTTAAGAGGTGTTTTTATCTAAATTAAAAAATATTAATTATCTTGATTTTTATCTTTATTCTTTTTACCAGCTCTAGCTAATAAAATTATTGGAACTAAAATTATTGCTAAAAATACTAATCCCATTATTAAACTTGATGTTTCCATAATATCTATATTTTTATTTGACAAACAGTATTTTGTAAGTCAAAAATTATTAAAACTATTAAAATCACTAAAAAATATATTCTTAATTTAATTAATAGAAATAATGAAATGGAAAAACTTGGTGATAATCTTTAAAAATATCTTTATTAAAAATTAAAATTTTATATAAGTTAAGGTAACTTTCCGGAATTATTTGTGATTTTATTTGTAAACAAAGTTTTGTAATTTTATTGGAAAATAAGATGTTTACTTGTTTTTGGTTTAATAAATTATCAAGTTTAAAATTTTGTTCTTGTAAATAAAAATTAATATATTCAAAATTAGAAAAGAATAAATCATGGCTGTTGCAGTCTTTATTAATTGCTAACTCAATGCTTTGGTATTTATATATGCTGGCATTTAAAGCAAATAATAAAATACTCAGACTAATTACTATATATTTTTTTGTATTTTTCACAATTATCTTCCCCAAGAATCTCTGTCTAAACTTCTATAATGAATAGCTTCTGCAATATGTGCAGGCATAATATTTTCAGAATTTTCTAAATCTGCAATTGTTCGTGACAGTTTTATAATTCTATCATAAGCCCTTGCCGACAAGTCTAATTTTTCCATTGCATTTTTCAACAAAGACATTGATGCATCATCAAGCGGGCAAAATTCTTTTATCATTTTGGATGTCATTTGTGAGTTAGAATAGGTATTTTTTTTGTTTTTAAATCTTTCGGTCTGTATTTTTCTGGCTTGAATAACTCTTTTTTGAATTTCTTTAGACTTTTCGGATGTTTTTTTTTGTGCTAGATTTTCAAAATTCACCGGTGTAACTTCAAGGTGAATATCTATTCTGTCTAATAATGGTCCTGAAATTTTATTTAAATATTTTTGAATAGCATTTTGAGTGCAAAGACAATCTTTTTCGGGGTGGTTATAATATCCGCAGGGGCAGGGGTTCATTGCTGCAATTAACATTAAGCTTGCTGGGTATTCTACAGTAAATTTTGCTCTTGAAATTGTTACCACTCTGTCTTCTAGGGGTTGTCGCATTACTTCAAGAACAGTGCGTTTAAATTCTGGAAGTTCGTCTAAAAACAACACTCCATTATGAGCTAAAGAAATTTCTCCAGGTTGAGGATAAGTTCCTCCTCCCACTAAGGCGACATCGGAGATTGTGTGATGAGGCGAGCGAAAAGGTCTTTGTAAAAGAAGTGATTTATTAGCTTCTGTTTTTCCGGCAACAGAATGAATTTTTGTAGTTTCTATTGCTTCGTCCAAACTTAAAGGGGGTAAAATTCCTGGCATACGTTTGGCAAGCATGGTTTTGCCAGAACCTGGTGGTCCTATAAGAATAATATTATGTCCACCTGCAGCAGAAATTTCTAAAGCTCTTTTCACATTTTCTTGTCCTTTTACGTCAGAAAAATCAATTTCTAAGTCTTGAATACTTTTTTGAAATTCTGCTTCAATATCAATTTTTACTGGCTGTAAATCTTTGCTATCATTAAGAAAACCAACTAATTCTTTAATGTTTTTCACACCATATACATCAATTCCTTCAACAACAGCAGCTTCGCGAGTGTTTTCTATAGGCAAGATTAAGCCTTTAAACCCATTTTCGCGTGCATTTATAGCAATAGGTAAGGCTCCTTTGATTGGATTTACATTTCCATCCAAAGATAATTCGCCCATAATTATATATTCTTCTAATTTAGAAAAGCTTATTTGTTCGGAAGCAGCAAGAATTCCCATTGCAATTGGCAAATCGTATGCAGAGCCTTCTTTACGTATATCTGCCGGAGCCATATTTATAACTATTTTTTTTCCTGGCCATTTAAAATCGTTGGTAGTTAAAGCAGAAATAATTCTTTGTTGACTTTCCTTTACGGCAGAATCAGCTAAACCAACTAAATAAAAATTAATTCCTCTGGAAATATTAACTTCAATAGTAATTGTTTTGGCATTTATTCCGTCAACAGCCGAACCAAAAGATTTTACAAGCATTTTATAAGCAATATTATTTGAGTGTAAAGTTAAAAAATATTTTTAAATTAAGCATATTTAAAATTCAAATTAAAAAAACATTATCTTTGAGCAGAAATAATAAATTTGTTTTATGAAGAAGTTAGTTTTATTAAGTGTTTTTTTAATTTTAATTTTCAGCAATTTATTTTCTCAGGAGGCAAAAGAATATAAAGTTGTTAGTCTTGCTTTTTATAATGTTGAAAATCTTTTTGACACAATTCCCGGTAAAAACGATAGAGAATTTACACCTGTAGGAAATAAAAAATGGGATACGCCAAAATATTATGCTAAACTTGATACTTTAGCTTCTGTAATTTCAAAAATTGGTAGGGAATTAACTAATACAGCACCGGCAGTTGTTGGACTTAGCGAAATTGAAAACCTTATTGTTTTAGAAGATTTGGTTGAAGCTAAAGATATTAAAAAATATAATTATCAAATAGTTCATTTTGACGGACCTGATTATCGCGGTGTGGATTGTGCATTTTTATATAGACCAGAATATTTTACCCTTACAAATGTAGCTATGCATTCAGTCTATACCCCAGATGATCCAGGTTTTAGAACAAGAGACCAATTGTTAGTAAGTGGTGTTTTTGATGGCGAAGAAATGCATTTTATTGTTTTGCATTGGCCTTCACGATATGGTGGCGAGAAAAGAAGTGCTCCAAAAAGATTTGCAGCAGCGGATGTTACGCGTAGTATTGTAGATTCTATTTTAGAAATTAATTCAAAAGCTAAAATTGTTATTATGGGCGATCTCAACGACGATCCAGATAGCAAAAGTGTAAAAAATCATTTAAAAACTCAGTATAAAAAAGAAAAAACCAAGCTTCCATATTTATATAATACTATGGAATCTCTTTATCGTAATGGTATTGGCTCATTGGCATATAGGGATAAGTGGAATCTTTTTGATCAAATAATTATTACGCCTGAGTTTTTAGAAAAAGATAAATCAAGCTATAGGTTTTATCAAGCGCATGTTTTTAATAAGTCTTTTTTAATGCAAAAAGAAGGTAGATTTAAAGGCTATCCTTTACGTACTTATGTTGGAGATACTTATGTTGGTGGATATAGTGACCATTTTCCGACTTATATTTATTTGATTAAGGAAAAATAAAATAATTGATAAAATATTGCCTTTTATTATTGATTTTTAGGCATAATAAAAACACAAACTCAAGATTTGTTTAGTAGCGATTAAAACAAATTTTGGGTTTGTGTTTTTCTATTATAATATTCCTACAAATATTACAGGAATATTGTTAGGCTCTTTTTATTTTATTACTTTTTAATTAGTTTAAGATTTTTCACATAATCCTTTGTAGTAATTTTTATAAAATACATTCCTGGTTTCAAGTTATAAAGATCAAGTTCTTCTATAAATTCATTTTGAACATGAGCTTGTTTTACGAAAATTACTTTTCCCTGAGCATCTAAAATAGAGTAGTCAATTTGTCCCCAGTAATTATTTATTATAATATTTGTTATATCTTTTGTTGGATTTGGATATATATTTATCGAGTAGTCAGCATCATCATCTAAAATATTATCGCAAATATCAACAATAACAGTAATACTTTCCGAGTTTGAACAATATTCATTCATTACAAAAACAGAAATTTCATGTTCTCCTGTGGTTTCAAAAACTTCTTGGAAAACATTTTCGTTACTACCATTTGACCATTCAATATAATCAAATTCAGAATCTAATTCAAAAGTAAACACTTCGTTAAGGCAAGCATTTAGAGTTTCAGGTAAATTAAGTTCGGGTAAGTCATAAAGATTTATATAAACAGCATCACTACCCGCACAGCCGTAGGTGTTTGTAACAGTTACAGAATATGTTCCTTCAGTAGAAACATTACAATATTGACCTGTGGAGTTATTATTCCATAAATAAGAGCTAAAGCCGTTTCCTGCAAATAAAGTTGTTGTTTCTCCTTCACAAATAGATTGATTTCCACCTAAATTAACATTGGGTTTAGGATTTACAGAAAGAAGTATTTCTGCCGAGCCTAAACAGCCTGTATTTGTGTTTGTTAAACTAACTGTGTAATATCCATTATTAGCTATGCTAAGGTTTTCTATGATTGGATTTTGCTCTTCAGAATAAAATGAATTAGGACCCGACCAAGAATAGTTTGTTCCACCAAAACCAGTAGCAGTCAATGAAGCATTACTATCTTCACAATTATTATTTGATGCTGAAGCTGAAACAAGTGGATTTTGGTTGACGCTTACATATGTACTTGCAGAAGTAGAACAGCCTGTATTTGTATTTGTTAGTTTTACTGTATATTCACCGGAATAGCTTATAATTGCATTTTGTATCACAGGATTTTGCTCTGTTGAAGTAAAAGAATATGGACCCTGCCAAAAATATTCTGTTCCACCAGTTCCTGTAGCACTTAGTTCAATATCTTCTCCTTCGCATATAGGACTTGTATTATTTGCTGAAATATTTGGTTTTTCATTAACGATAAGTTCTGTGTTTGCTGTGCTGTAACATGTTGTTTCAGAGTTGCTTACAGTCAGAATGTAAGTTCCTGAATGGTTTGCTTGAGAATTTATAATTATCGGACTTTGTTGATTTGATGTAAAATCATTTGGTCCAGTCCAAGAATATGTGTCTGCGTCTGCAACCATTCCATAGAGTTGGATGTTTTCTCCCTCGCAAACAGAACTAGGACTTATTGCAAAAGCAATAGGATTTGAATTTATATGTATATAATTATTTTTAATTTCAGTATCAGAACCATCAGGATTTGTAACTGTTAATTTTACTTGATAAATTCCAGGTGTATTATAACTAACATTTGGGTTTTGTTCTGTTGAACTTGCTGGATTTCCACCTGCAAACTCCCAATACCAAGTTTGAGGAGAATTTGTAGATAAATCTGTAAAATTAATACTAGAAGCTTGGCAAATAGTTTGAACATTTGAGGTAAAATCAGCTATAGGCGGGTTTAAATTAGTTTCTACAATAATTGAACCTTGACTTGTACATGAATTTCCATCTGTTACTGTAACAGTATAATTTCCACCACTCAATCCACTTATTGTAGAACTAGTTTCATTATTATTCCATAAATATGTAAATGGAGAAGTTCCACTAGCTATAACGCTTGCAGTTCCATCGTTTGCTCCGCTTCCTGTTTCAGGAGTAGCCGACATTGTTAAACTTGTTTGCGGATAAAAGCTCACATTTATTTCGTCGCTTGCAGTACAAGAGTTTGCGTCAGTAACAGTAAGAGAATAATCACCAGCAGTATTAATATTAATACTTTGACTTGTAGTTGAATTTGACCAGAGGTAGCTTAAACCAGTTCCACCGGCATTAATTACAACAGTTTCATTTGGACAAGAAATTATATCTTCGCCTAAATCAATTGATGGATTCTGATTAACTGTGATATAATTATTTTTAATTTCAGTATCAGAACCATCAGGATTTGTAACTGTTAATTTTACTTGATAAATTCCAGGTGTATTATAGCTGACGCTTGGATTTTGTTCTGTTGAACTTGCTGGATTTCCACCTGCAAACTCCCAATACCAAGATTGTGGAGAATTTGTAGATAAATCTGTAAAATTAATACTAGAAGCTTGGCAAATAGCTTGAACATTTGAGGTAAAATCAGCTATAGGCGGGTTTAAATTAGTTTCTACAATAATTGAACCTTGACTTGTACATGAATTTCCATCTGTTACTGTAAC
>Ga0265293_10002881_pt1 | contig 33183 bp, 24 predicted proteins | sample Munlanlewell138R_FD_192505 | JGI IMG/M metagenome (GOLD analysis project Ga0265293, IMG submission 192505) | Leachate microbial communities from a municipal landfill in Southern Ontario, Canada - Leachate well 138R | ecosystem: Engineered > Solid waste > Landfill > Unclassified | place: Canada... | reverse complement strand
ATGCTTTTTTTATTTTATCTTTGTCCATAGTGCGGGGTTTTATCTACAACAAATATACTGAAATTCAATGGAATAACAGTATATTTACCCGCATTTTTTTCATTTTTATGAATAATTCAGGTATAATGCCTTGCAAGGCTTTTCTGACTTTTTCTTTTCCCTTACTTTTAATAATACGACCGTGAACTTTTTCCATAAGAACATCAACAGAGTGTTCCCCATTGATAATTGCTTCAACTATATTTAGCGTTGTTTTGCTGGCAATGGTTGACGTGAGTGAAGCAATTTTAATGTTGCATTGCGACAACTGCCGCTCTAAACTCTGTATACAGCGGGTTGTCTGACCTTGCAGTTGAGCATACCGCCGAAGATAACTTCGTAAAACACGAATGGTTTTGTCCGGCACAACACTGCTGCGAAGTAAATCCTTATCCAGCAAAGTAGCAATCCACTGGGCATCTTTCACATCACTCTTTCTACCGGGCATCTGTTTTATAAAATAGGGATTAACCAAGTAGAGAGTGAACTCCTGTTCTAATGCCCGCCAAACAGGCATCCAGTAGATGCTGGTGCTTTCCATGGCTACTTTGCTTACTCGCTCTCCGATTAACCAATGGAACAACTCTTCCAAACCTGAAGTGGTGGTGTCAAATTCTTTTACTTGACTTTGATATTTTCCTTTTGTTACACAAGCAAAAATTATATCTTTGTGTACGTCTAAGCCGGCTACTCTTTTCATATTGTTGAAGTATTGATTAATAAATCAACTAAAATAAAAAAATGTGCCGTAAGAGCACCAGGAGGCCGGCTTAGATTTTTATCCCGTTTATGTATAAAGTGCCTTTTTATGTACTTTTGTGACTATAAACCCAGAGTTTATAGATCATTATCCAGTAGGAAAGATGGCCTATGCAGACATTACTGGGTTAAATGAAAACACCACATATTACTATAGACTTAAAGTAAGCGAAGGAGAAGAGCATGTCTATAGTGGAACTACTAGCTTTACCACTGAGCAAGAAGGGCAAGAACCCACATTACCTGGCATGGAGATCTGGGAAGCTTCTGATATAACTGCCCATGAGGCAACTCTAAATGGCTTTATAAACAGAAATACCAACTTAGAAGGCATTGTGTTTACTTTTGAATACAGCACTAAGGTTAGTTTTACTGATTTTCAAAGCACAGAAGCTAGTATAATATTACTTGCTAATGGAGCTAAAGCCATTGTAGTAGTAGAAGACTTAACATCAGAAACTACATACTACTTTAGATTAAAAGCTACCTTAGGAACTGAAGTTGCTTATAGCCTAAAAGAGCAGTTTATAACAGAAAAGGAAGATGATCCTCCACCACAGGAGTTTCCTGAAATAGAACTACTAGGGGCTACTAATATAACTAATAATTCAGCAACCCTAAACGCCTTAATCCTTTCCAAAGATCTTGAGGGGTTTGAGTTTGTGTTTCAGTGTGATTTTGACCCTTCTTTCCCGAACCTAATAGAAAGGAAGGCTACTTTAAGCGATCATCCAAACGGCACTTTTGCTACCGTAGAAGTTGATGGCTTATTTCCTCTACGCATGTATCGTTATCGCATAAAAATGACATATGAAGATGTAATTATTTATAGCGGAGTAGGAGTATTTGAAACCTTAGATGGTCCACCACCTCCACCTCCAGACTTTCCAGAAATGGAAATACTAGAAGCCACTGATATTACAGAGACTTCTGCAATATTTAGGGTTATCATAAAAACTGATGACGTATCAGATTTTCTGGTTGTATTTGGAATAGGAATGCGTCCAGATCAAGTCTCTTATGGCACAGTAGAGCAGGTTACATTTGAGCCTCACCCTGAGGGTACACTAGGATCTATTACAATAAGCACTTTAGAAGAGGGAACTGATTATTATTATGGCTTTGCTTTACGTAATAGCATTAGTGAAGTAGAGTATACACCTATTTTAAGCGTTACCACCCTTATTTATAACATCCCCTTCCGAATATTTAGAGGTAAATTATACATAGTCACTACCGATGAATATGATGACGTTTATTTAGGAGGGTATAAACTAAAAACAAACAATGGTATGATAACATATCAACATGGAGTAGTTGCTAAGTATAATTCTCAGGGAGATTTGTTATGGGAAAGTTTAATTCTTTCAAATAATCCTAGCGAGCCCATGGTAGTAGAGAGGGAGTTAGTTGTTAAAAATGGTATAGTTTATGCCCATAATACTAGGAGTTATAATAAGGCATATCTTAATGCTTATGATAGTGAGACAGGAGAACTATTGTGGGAAGTTTATCTAGGTAATGGACGTCCTGATAATTTCACTGTAGATGATGAAGGTTATATTTATTCTGTAACTGATCTTTATATTATAAATAAAATTAGTCCTTAGGGTCAAATAGTAGCCACTGAATATGCTAATACTCATGCTATTACCTCCTTTAATGATAAGATCTTAATAGGATCTTCTGGCAAGCAAGATGGCTCGTGGAGAGCAAAAGTAATATGTTTAGATAAGGATCTCAACTTCTTATGGGAGAGCTATGGGATAAACGAAGGAGTTAGTGCAGCGAGAGCTACCTCTCTTATTGCTTATCCGGAGGAAAACGTCTTAGTAGTTGGAGAAGTAACCATAGGAGCTATAGGCACTACTTATATTAGTAAGTATAAGTTAGAGGGGGATAATATGTCGTTAGAATGGAATAAATTATTTTATAATAATTTACTATCTATAAAACTTTGGAGGAGAAAAAATAATAAAGATCTGGTTGCTCATACCTTAAGCTTTAAAAATCTTAATTATAGACCCACTATAATGAATTTAGAAGGAGAAAGAGTCTGGGAAGGTAGCAATCCTGGTGATGCAGGGGGGCATATAGTTACAAATAGTTATCAGATGTTTATTGTTTCTGATACAGGCGGGAATGATATTCCTCTAATTTATGATTTATAACTTCTTAAGCCCTTATTAAATAAGGGCTTTTTTAAAAAACTAGACATTTGTTTTTAAAAATAGTATTATAATAATAGAAATGTAATAATTTAATTATTTATTATAAATTTTTAATCTGTAACATTATGTTAAATATCATTAACAAGTTTAAAAAAAATAAGAACCTATCCCTTTTCTTTATAGTGGCGTTAGTTATAGTTTATTCAGTTATTATTTATCAGATTTAAACCTTTAGGGTTTAGACCTTTCCTCATCCTTCAATTCTTCCTCCTTATTTATACTTATTCTAAATTAGATCTACCTATAGTTTATCTAAAAGAAAGAGATTACATTTGTTGTGAATTAATTCACAGCTATCTATGATTTTGGAAATCAATATACCAATCTGAGGTTTTATGGAACAGAACATTACACAAATTATCCGGCGCTATGGCAACGATAAAGCTCGTTTATTAGATATGCTGATTGATCTGCAGGAGGAGTTGGGATTTATAGGTACACAAGCTGTTGAGCTTTTGGCCGACACACTACATATGTCGCATGCCGATATCAATCAAACTCTCAGCTTTTATCATTTTTTCAGTACCGAGCCAAGAGGAAAGTTTACTATTTATTTGAACGACAGTGTAGTAGCTCATATGTTTGGTCGGGAGACTATTCGTAAGGCGCTTGAAAAAGAAGTGGGGGTATCCTTTGGTCAGGTTACCGCCGATGGATTGATAGGTTTGTTTTCTACAGCTTGTATTGGGATGAGCGATCAGGAGCCGGCTGCCATCATCAACAACAAAGTGTTTACCAAGCTTACCCCGTATAGGGTGAAGGAATTAGTACGTCATATACGCGACGGCAGACCTATAGAAGAATTAGCTACCGAAAGTTATGGTGATGGGAAAAACCCGCATCCTTTGTTGCAGTCGTTGGTTTCAAGTAATATCCGCCGAAAAGGGATGGTCTTGTCAGATGAATATGATTATGGCAGCGTACTCAGCACTAAGTTGCCGAAGATGACACCTGAGAAGCTAATAGCTGAGGTGAAGCACAGTCATATCCGGGGCAGGGGAGGTGCCGGTTTTCCTACCGGATTCAAATGGGAGTTCTGCCGCAGGGCAAAAGGTGAAAAGCATTACGTCATCTGCAATGCCGACGAAGGCGAGCCCGGTACTTTCAAAGACAGGATCATACTCACCGAAAAGCCTGAGTTGGTTTTTGAAGGTATGGCCATAGCCGGATACGCAATAGGCGGTGATGAAGGCATACTGTATCTTCGCTATGAATACAGGTATATGCGCGAATATTTGGAAGATGTGCTTCAAAAGATGCGGAAGCGCCACTTATTAGGAAAAAACATAGCAGGAATTGAAGGATTTGATTTCGACATACGTATTCAGTTTGGCGCTGGGGCGTATGTATGCGGTGAGGAATCAGCCCTGATCGAGTCTATGGAAGGCAAAAGAGGAGAGCCAAGAGATAAGCCACCTTTTCCGGTCGAAAGAGGGTATCTCAATCAACCTACTATAGTCAATAATGTGGAGACCTTTGCCACTATCGTCCGAATTGTTGAAAACGGTGGAGAATGGTTCACCCAGTTTGGCACCGAAGACTCAACAGGCACCAAGATACTCAGCATCAGCGGCGATTGTCTTTTTCCGGGCATTTACGAAGTGAATTGGGGCTTTACTATAGCCGATATGTTAGATATGGTAGGTGCTTACGAGGTACAGGCCGTTCAGGTAGGTGGTCCGTCAGGTACGCTGATAGGGCCTGATGAGTTTTATCGCACCTTAGGCTATTCCGACCTGTCAACAGGAGGCTCTATCATCATCTTTGGCAGACAGCGTAATTTGTTAAAAGATGTGGTACTGAATTTTATGAATTTCTTTATTGACGAGTCTTGCGGCTCGTGCAGCACGTGCCGTATCATGCCGCTGATGATGCGGGATAAGTTGGTTAAACTATTGGATGGAAATGGTGTCGCACAGGATTTAGACGAGTTACAGCAATGGGGAACAGTATTGTTAGCCAGCCGATGCGGATTAGGACAGACAGCCGGCAACCCCGTCATATCTAGCTTGAAAAATTTCCGGTATCTCTATGAAGAGTTGCTTCAAAAGGATGTTGAGTTTGACCAGGGGTTTGACTTACAGGCTGCCGTACAGGAGTCATGCGATTATGTGGGACGTGTACCCGTGTTTAGCCATCACTGACCAATAAAAAATTTACAATATGGATAATCAGATCATATTCACAATAGACGGCAAAGAGTGCAGGGCTGCTGCCGGAACTTATATAGTGGAGGCAGCAAGGCAGAACGGGGTTTTTATCCCTACCTTATGCAATATGCCCGGTATTACGCCTAAGGGAGCATGCAGAATATGCACGGTACGGATCAATGGACGACTGATGACTTCCTGTACCACACCGGTTATAGCCGGAATGGAGATAGAAAATAACTCACCTGAGATCAGAGAGCTGCGCAAAAGCATCATAGAGTTGCTTTTTGTAAGTGGGAACCACTTTTGTCCGGCCTGCGAAAAAAGTGGTGACTGTGAGCTACAAGCCTTAGCTTACCTGTTTCAAATGATGGTACCCCGTTTCCCGTATCAGTTTCCGGTGAAAGAGATAGATGCCAGCGCCCCGCTGATCGTCAAAGACCAGAACCGCTGTATCTTGTGCAAAAGGTGTATACGTACCATAAAAGATGAACAAGGCAGGTCATATTTTGCGTTTGAAAGCAGAGGGAATAAGTTAGAAGTAGTATTAGACAAAGAAATGGCTAAAACCATGATAGCTGAGACTGCTGAGTTAGCCATGAAAAACTGTCCGGTAGGCTCTATATTAGTGAAAGAAAAAGGCTTTTATCAGCCTATAGGAACACGTAAATTTGATCAACAACCCATAGGGAGCGAAATAAGTACCCATTAACTTACAGGAGGAACATAACTATGTCAAAGCAAATCATTGCCACAACTTCATTAGCAGGCTGTTTTGGATGCCATATGTCGTTACTCGATATAGACGAACGTATCTTACAACTGATCGAATTGGTTGAGTTCAATAAATCGCCTGTGAATGATATCAAGACATTTACCAAACAAGTGGATATAGGTATCATTGAGGGTGGTTGTTGTAACAGCGAGAACGTAGCAGTGTTGAAAGATTTCAGAAAACATTGCAACCTATTGGTTTCGGTAGGTGAATGTGCTATTATGGGAGGCTTGCCTGCTATGCGCAACGGTATCCCTATTGGTGAATGCCTGCATGAGGCGTATATAGGAGGGATCACCGTACAGCAGAACCATGAGCACATCATCCCAAATGATGAGGAGCTCCCGATGTTATTGGATAAGGTGTATCCCTGCCATGAAATCGTCAAGATAGACTATTTCCTGCCCGGATGCCCTCCCAGAGCTGATCTGATATGGAATGCGCTCTATGCACTCATCACAAATACACCTATGGATATCCCATACGAAGTCATAAAATTTGATTAAACCCTATTAGCCTAAGATATATATGTCGAAAAAAATTACTATTGAACCGGTAACACGGGTAGAAGGACACGGAAAAGTAACCATTTATTTGGACGAACAGGGACAGGTCAAACAAAGTCGGTTGCATATAGTCGAATTCAGGGGATTTGAGCGATTCATTCAAGGTCGGCCTTATTGGGAAGCGCCAGTATTGGTGCAGCGCTTATGTGGTATATGTCCGGTGAGTCATCTGTTGGCTGCCTCCAAAGCCCTTGATGTGATAGTAGGAGCCGGGACAGGTGAAGGACTTACTCCTACAGGCGAGAAAATGCGCCGGCTGATGCACTACGGACAAATCTTTCAGTCGCATACACTACATTTCTTTCATCTCAGCGCGCCTGACTTCCTGTTTGGGATTGATGGCGATCCAGACACACGCAATATCATCGGAATTGCGCTGAATCATCCCGAATTAGCCGTACAAGGGGTGATGATGCGTAAGTTCGGACAAGAGATCATACGGGCTACAGCCGGAAAAAAAATACATGGCACAGGAGCTATACCCGGTGGTATCAATAAGAACCTGAGTATTGAAGAACGGGATGAGTTTTTAAAAGGTAACGATCCGCTCAATGCCGACAAAATGGTGAGCTGGGCTGAAGCAGCTATAGATTTTTTTAGAAATTACTATGTTGCCAATAAAGAATTCATTGATAATTTTGCACACTTTCCAAGCAACCATCTGAGCTTAGTACGCAAAGACGGAGCTATGGACCTCTATCATGGAGTACTGAGAGCAGTGGACAGCGAAGGAAGAAAAATATTGCATGATGTGGATTATCAAGAGTATTATAACTTTATCGAAGAAGAAGTACGCAGCTGGAGCTATATGAAATTCCCGTATCTCAAACAATATGGTAAAGATAAAGGATGGTACAGGGTAGGGCCCTTAGCCCGACTGAATACAGCCGATTTTATCCCTACACCCTTAGCACAAGCCGAGTTTGAGAAATTTAAGGCCTTAACCCATGGAAAACCTAATAACCATTGTCTGCATACACATTATGCACGCCTGATTGAGATATTGCATGCAGCCGAGATGATACGGGAATTACTTCATGACCCTGACTTACAAGGTGATGAGTTAGTAGTCAAAGGAACAAAACAAAAAGAAGGTGTAGGACTGATTGAAGCACCAAGAGGAACCTTGTTCCATCACTATAGAATTAACGATAACGACCAGATTGCAATGGCCAATCTGATTGTTTCTACTACCAATAATAACGAACCTATGAATCGTTCGGTCAATTATGTAGCCAAAGCGATGATGACAGCTAAGAAGGAGATCACAGAAGGCATGATGAATGCAGTAGAGGTAGCTATACGGGCTTACGACCCATGCCTGAGCTGTGCCACACACGCCTTGGGAAAAATGCCACTTGAGATCACTTTATTAGACCAAAACGAAACAATAATTGATAAAAAACGATCACATTAGTGAAGCAAAAAAAAGAAATAGTAGTGTATGGATATGGCAATCCCGGGAGACAAGACGATGGACTTGGCCCGGCATGTATCCGACTCATAGAAAACTGGTTATCACAACATCCTGAAATAAACGTACAGACCGATTGCAATTATCAGTTGAATATTGAAGACGCAGAAGTCATTTCTACACGAAAACTTGCCATCTTTGTCGATGCAACTATGGCAGAGATGGAATCATTTAGCTTCGAGAGGGTAAATCCGTCAAACGCAAAGGTGGAATTTACTATGCATGCAGTTTCACCGGCTTTTGTGTTGGACTTATGCCAAAAAATATATGACAGTTCACCTGAAACCTGGCTGCTTAGCATCAAAGGCTATGAATGGGACTTTGGGGAACAACTATCATATACGGCTTTGAAAAACCTGAACACAGCGTATGACTTCCTGAAAGGGTTTCTGTTGAAAAAACATCATGAGTATATAGAACAAAATGTAAATTTAATTCAATAACTATCATGGATCTTACCACTTCTTATCTTGGATTATCACTAACTAATCCTATTGTAGTAAGCAGTTCAAAACTTACAGGTACTATTGACAATATCAGGGCTTGCGCTAAAGCCGGAGCTGGAGCTATCGTATTGAAATCAATTTTTGAAGAGCAGCTTATAGCTGATATTCAAGACCGGCTGAAACAAAATGAAATGTATTTCTGGTATCCCGAAGCAGTTGATTATGTGCAGTCTATCACTAAAGGTAAAGCGATGGATGATTATCTGCGATTAATCCGGCAGTCTAAAAAAGAAGTCAGTACACCTATCATAGCCAGCGTACACTGCGTCAGTCCTATTGAATGGCCCCACTTTGCAGCACAGATGCAAGATGCAGGTGCCGATGCCATAGAGCTTAATATCGCCATTTTTCCTTTTGATCCTACTGCAAGCAGCCTGCAAATTGAAGATACTTATATTGATATCGTAAAGTCAGTAAAAGAAAATACTACCCTGCCTATCTCAGTAAAAATTGGTCCCTTTTTTACCAATATGCTTGCAATGGCATACCGGCTGCACGAGGCCGGAGCAAATGGATTAGTGCTTTTCAACCGGTTTTATAACCCGGATGTGGATATTGCTTCTCAAAGAGTAATTACTGACAATATTTATTCAGCACCCGACGAAAAATCTATTGCCATGCGCTGGATTGCCTTGTTATTTGCACGACAGTTTCAAGCAGATCTGGCAGCATCTACCGGTATCCATTATTCCATAGGAGTTGCCAAACAGCTGCTTGCAGGAGCTACCGTAACACAGATTTGTACTACCTTATACCAGAACGGAATACCTTATCTGAAAGAAATAGTTAAAGGCCTGGAAGACTGGATGAAAAAACATGGATTTAAAAACATTGAAAGCTTCAGGGGGATGGTAAGCAAATATCCCGAAAACAAAGCTGCATTTGAACGATTGCAGTATATGAAAAAGAATTTTGACTGACCGGCTATAGTCAGATCAGGCGAACTCATTCTCAACGATAAAAAATAGGTTGAAGGAGGTTTTTCAGTTATAACCTCTGATTTTGTTGTAATTTCGTGCCACCCTTTTTATAGGGTTTACACACGAATATGAATTATCTTTCAGTCGAAAATATTTCCAAAAGCTATGGCGATAAGCTATTGTTCAAAGATGTCAGCTTTGGCATAGAAAAAGGCGACAAGACCGCACTGATAGCTGTCAACGGAGCCGGGAAGACCACACTTTTACGACTGCTCACCGGCGATGAAGAACCCGATACCGGCAGAATCGTCTTTACTGAAGGTATCAGACTAGGCTATTTGCCACAAGATATGGTCTATGATCCAAACCAAACCATTGAACAATATGTGCGCGACGGACATCATGAAGTGATCAGGGTCAAAGAGGCTTATCATAACTTACTAACACAACCGCAGCATGAACACTCGCCTGATTACCAGCAGCAGTTAAATCAGTTGATCCTTCGTATGGATGCATTGCATGCATGGGATTACGACCGACGGTTGAAGGAGATGCTGCATAGATTTGGTCTGATAGACCTACAACAAAAATTAGGTGAGCTGTCTGGTGGGCAGCTCAAACGGGTAGCATTGGCCGTCCTCCTGGTTGATGAGCCGGAGCTGATCTTGTTGGATGAGCCAACCAATCATCTCGATATAAGTATGATAGAATGGTTGGAAAAATACCTGTCCAGACAGCAGATCACCTTATTAATGGTGACTCACGACCGCTATTTCCTTGATCGTATCTGCAATCATATACTTGAGTTGAACTTTGGTGCCTTGTTTGCTCATCAGGGCAATTTCTCTTACTACCTTGAAAAAAGTGCGCAACGAGAAGCAAGCTTCAGAGCCGAGACTGAGAATGCCGCTCAGCTTCTAAGGCGTGAAACGATTTGGATGCAGCGCATGCCTAAAGCACGTACCACCAAATCCAAAAGCCGTATCACAGCATTTTATGAACTCAAGGAAAAAGCTGCCGTAAAAAGGAAACATCAGCAGCTGCACTTGAATATTGAAATGCAACGTATCGGCAGTAAGATTTTGGAGGTGCGAAACGTAAGCAAGGCCTTTGGAGAGCTGAGCCTGTTGAAAAACTTCGATTATATGTTTACCAAAGGCGAACGAATTGGCATCATAGGTGAGAATGGGGTAGGGAAGACCACTTTGTTGAACCTGATCACCGGTGAGCTGAAGCCTGATACCGGCAGGGTCATACCAGGTGATACCATAGTGTTTGGTTATTATACGCAGGTAGGGATGCAGTTTCCGTCCGACAAAAAGATCATTGATATTGTTAAAGATATAGCGGAGCATGTGCCGCTTGGAAATGGAACCACCGCATCAGCTTCTCAAATGCTCACCCGATTTATGTTTCCGCCACCCGTTCAGAATCAGCAGGTTGAATTATTAAGCGGAGGTGAGAAACGCAGGCTGTACTTGCTTACCGTATTGATCAATAATCCCAATTTTTTACTATTGGATGAGCCAACCAATGACTTGGATTTGCTAACCTTGCAAGCATTGGAAGAGTTTATCCGTATGTTTCAGGGATGCCTGCTGATCGTCTCGCACGACCGTTATTTTATGGATCAGGTAGTAGATCAGTTGTTTGTCTTTGAAGGAGATGGACGTGTCAGAGGCTTTGTAGGGAATTATTCGGACTATAAAGAAATGTTGGATACACATCAGAAAAAGCAGAAACAGCTTACCGATACTGAAAAGCCAAAGCCGAAGCCCACACAAAAAGCTGATCAGCAGAAAAGCCGGAGAACCTTCAGAGAGCAAAAAGAATATGAAGATATTGAATCTCATATGCATCAGTTAGAGGTTGAAAAGCAGCAACAACTAAAGCAGATAGAACTTACGGCTGATGATTTTGTAGCGGTAGAGGCTGCTTCAATGCGTATAGGAGCTATTGACAATGAGTTGGAACGCTTGATGGAGCGATGGATACTATTAGATGATTTAGGAGCATATTAGAAAAATGATGAACGATCTGAGTTTTGAATTTGTTTTGGAACGCCTTGAACAGCAGCAAGAAGTATGGCTGTTGCAGGCTGATAATGGATTGTTTGCTATGGTGGAAACTCCCGATCAGTCACCCTTAGTGCCTTTGTGGGTTATGGCTGAAATGGCTGAGCAGGCTCGTACTGACGACTGGGCCACCTATCAGCTAACTTCCATGAGCCTGAGCGAGCTGATTGGCTGGCTGAATGAGCTGCAGAATGACGGTATTCAAACTGGTATAGTAATCAATGATGCAGTACGTGTCTTGCCTTTTGAAGCTACACAGCTACAAGACATCCTTTTGGATTTGATTCATAGAAAGGATAAGAGCTAGCGTTTCATTTCGGGTGTGATGGTTACCCGAACATTATTCTCATAGGCTACCACAAAGGCATCATACACCCCTCTTGATTGCAGATTACGTGCATAGGATTCAGCTTCTGAGTAGGTTCGGAAGCTTCCGGTTGAATAGCGGTATATCCCGTTGAAATAATTTTCAACTACCGGATATTCAAAATTTATATGACGGTATATGACTGATGGGCTGCTTACCGGCTGTCGCTTAGCGTATATCTGCACCCTGAATTCAAAACCCGGTTTAGCTTGTGGTGTAGCCTCAACTTGTGTTTCCGGTAATTTCAATGGAGGAAGCTCAATTTTTGGAGCCTTTTCAACAGGGGTAAGTGGGAATCGCTCATAATCTACCACAGTAACCTGACCTGATGGCTCCCAATGAGTTAAAGTTGGTCTGTATCGTGCAGGTTTCTTGGTTTTTGGCTGACTAACACCAAAATAATAGTTCAGACCTATATGCGTATGTGCAAGGAAATCATACTGATACCCATCCTTATAATAATCTATATCATCGGATAAAAGAGTAGTCAGTGAGCTTTCGATATTGAATCTAAGGCTAGGACTAAGAGGAAATTCTATGCCTAAGGCGATTGGAATCATAGGAGCTCCCAATGCGTAATTTTGTGAAACGGCAGTAGCAAAATCGGTGATGACAGTATTGGTCTGATAATTGGTGAGAGCGCCGTCCCAGCTGGCATACCCTATCCCAATAGTACCGTAGATATATGCTTTTCGATCGGCATAGCCATAAAAAATATTGCTGAGGTTCAGGTAAGAATGAAACACGTACTGGTTGCTATGTCCGCTGTATTCTAAAAAGATAGGAATAGCTGTAGAGGTGTTTTCTTTCTGGCTGAATAAGGAGCTGCGGCTGAAGCTCAAGCCAAGCCCTATCTTTTCATTGAGATGTTTGCGGGCTAATAGCCCGAATGAGAACTTTGACTCGCCGGATAATTTCTCAAAATAGGTTTTGTTGCTCACATCGCCAAAATATTGTGAGACACCGGCAAAGGCTCCCATTTGCCAGCTCTTATCTGACTTTATCTCAGGTGATTGCCCTAAGAGTCTAAGTGGATGTATAGCCACTATAAACAGTAAAATTAAACCATGTGTCAGATAACGGATGCCCATATCAGTCAAATTTTTGTCCGCAAAAATCTATGAGGTACTCGCTGGCACTGCCATAGCCTAAGTCATACGCTTTTTTCCAGTCTTCACAGGCACCAGCACCATTGTTGAGATAATATTTTGCCACTCCGCGGTTGAAATAATTTCTTACCCAATTTGGATAATCCACTATTCTTTTTGGCTGTAGTGCAATGGCTTTATCAAAATCAGCTATGGCATCGGCTTGTAGTCCCATTTTGCTTCGCGTATTTCCACGATACGCATAAAACATAAAATCTTCGGTATCGGGATTTTCGGCAAAAGCTTTGTTGAACGCTTCCAACGCTCCTACATAATCGCCAATCTGATAGCGAAGAACACCCCAGTTATAGTGTGAGTCGTACATAGTAACAGCCTGATCTAATTCGACATAATAGGCTAAGGATTGGTTGATGAAACTGCTATATACGCTGTAGTCCACTTCATAAAAAGATTCGGAGAACAAGTGTTTCCAGTTGTCGGGTGAGGTTTGCATCCGTATCAGGTTGTCGTTCATATAGCCTTTGATAAACTTGATCCTCACCTTTTCTTTATCGGTTGATCGTATAGGATACACAGCAAAGATCAGGTTTCCGTCGTTGATGACTTTACCTGTCTTACGTTGTTGTATAGCCCGTATGATCTGTTCCTGATAGCTGGCACGTGTAGCCTGAAAATTCTCGGTAACTTTAGTGGCATATCGCGTCAGGTTCAGGCTGCCACCCATAAACACACTCTCTTCATAGTTTTTGATGGTGCCTACCATATAACAGCGCATATCAACCAAATACATGGTGTTGAATGGAACTTCTTCAGGCAGCATTTCCTTGAGCTTTTCACTGCGGAAGATATAATAATCTAATGATTTGAAATCGCGCCAGTTACGCTGCAAATATGGAAACTCAAACTCACCATCATGGTATTTCTTTACCAATACGTTGTACTGCTCGTTGTCTAACATGATCTTATGCATCTCGATGGAGATAAAATTATCCTGTCCTATGGCGTTAAGCCCTCCCGGACGATCAGCATTAGAGCGACTGTCTGTAAACGGAATTTTATTATCGGCATATGCCCAGGTACCATTATCCTGCATAGACCAGCCTAAGGCATGCGTAATACTCGATTGAACAGGACTCATAATAGGAAAATCCTGAAGATCGTAATAGTCTGTGTTTTGAGCAGTTAAAAGAAAACTATACGGTATTAACCATAGTATGAGAAGTATGTTTTTATTCATTCACCTATCGTTTTTTTAGGCTTGTACACAGTAACTGTCAATAATTAAACGGTAAATATCGCAAATAAACATGGACAAAGTTCCTTTTATTAATGTTTTTCAGTGAAATTTATTAACATTTCGTTTAACATCTGACATCATTTTTAATTCTTTTTTTATTGTAACCGGACTAACTTATTGATAATAAATTTAATAACTTTATTTCTAAACAGGCCGCATTAATCCAATAAGGTAGAGATGCATCAGCTTGCTTCATGCAAAAGATATATTGGAGGCAAGAATAGGCAGTTATTTTTATTCTAATCAAGCGAAATTCGGCTGAGGTAAAGAAAAAAAATATATCTCAGTGTATTTTTGTGATAAAACATTGAGAACCAGTGAAAGTAAATAATTACTTTTGTGTGAACCAAATACATTACAAAATGACCACATTATTCTTTACTCGGATACATTTGTTTATGGTTTTGGGATTATTGCTTGTTCAAGCTATGGTAATAGCACAATTCTCAACTCCTGTTCCTCTTTCTGAGAAATATCCGTATGATATTGGGATTGAAACGGATCCTGATGTGCTCTTTGTTGAAAAATTTACCGGTGAATTGGATGAAATTTTTGATCGTTATAATGAAGTATTGCATCCTGCAATGTTTTCGCTTGATACCGATGTGCCTGCCGCAAGTAAAGAGGTTCATTCACTTCGGATAAAAAGTGTACATAATTTGGTCAGAGGCGGGCATTTATACAAGTCGTTTGGTGAGGGATACGACAGCATGATCTTTCTTCGTTATTACGTCAGGTATCCTTCTATCTCACAAGGTACTGAGGGGCATCAAGGGGTCTGGTTTGGAGGTTATAATCCACCTATAAACTGGCCTTTTCCTCAGGCAGGTACTTGCGGGCTTGGGCATAGCCGTTTGAGCATAGCTTTTGAGAATGTATGGCAGGAAACATCGCCGCCCGGCATGGATACATATATCTACTGGGGCGATATGCGTAGCTACGACGAAGGATATACCTGCTTTGGAAATACATTGATCACACAGGGGAAACCGTCTTATGGGCAGCCTGCCTCACCTGATGCCCCTGTGTGTCAGTTAGATGAATGGATGTGCATAGAAATGATGATCCGGCTGAATAATCCGATCACAGCTTATAATGGCGAGCTTAGAGTGTGGATAAATGGAGTAGAAGTAGGCTACTGGGGAGAAGGATTCCCTACCGGACATTGGTTTAAGGATAAATGGTACAACAATCCCTTTGATCCACCTTTTGAAGGATTCAAATGGCGCACGAATGGTGATTTAAAGATCAACTGGATATGGATTGAATACTGGCATAACTCCACAGGACCATCCAGCTATATCAACTTTGCACATTTGGTAATGGCTAAAAAATATATTGGGCCACTTTATGATCCTCTTACTTCTATTCAACAGATTGGTAATGAGCCCACAACACCTATAGTTGGGCCTAACCCGGTAAGCGATAAAATCAGATTTACTGATCTCAATAATTTCAAAAAAGCTGAATTGTTTGATATGTCCGGCAGAAAAGTGATGGAATTTGAAAGCAATACGGAGCCGGATATTAGCAGACTGAATACCGGAATCTATATTTTACAAATAGAAGCTTCACACACAAGGCATCATATCAAAATCTTAAAACAATAAGCAAGTTAGTAGTTAAAGGCGGCTTCTGCAAACGAGCTGACTTTGGTCCATCTGTTTTCAAGCTTTTTTGATCTTAGATATCATGATCTCTAAAGCTCTTTGAAGACCATTCGGGTTTTTACCTCCTGCTGTTGCCAAATATTTGTTTCCGCCTCCTCCGCCTTGTATTTCTTTTGATACTTCCTTGATCAATGCTGCGGCATCAAGGTTTTTAGTATCGGCCAACCGACTGCCTAAGGAAACACCAATGATAGCTTTATTGTCCTGGCTGCTGTAAATAATTGCAGCATAATCTTCCGACAACTGTCTGATCTGCGATGCGATCTGTCGGACTACCTCCATATCACCCGTTGTGTGGTGCTGTATCAGAAAGAAGTCCTGTACAGGCTCTGCGTGTTGCATGAGCTGCCTGGCGGTTATCATTCCAATTTCCTGCTGTAGTGACTCTACTTTTTTTTGTAACAGATGTTGTTGTTCCAACTGTTGCTGAACAGCTTTTACGATATCGCCGCTACCTTTTATCAACGCTCTTATCTGATGTATCTGACCGATGAACTGGTTGGCGTATTCTTCTGCTTTTTCACCTGTAACGGCTTCTATTCGTCGTATTCCGGCGGCTATAGCTCCTTCGCTTATTATTCTGAAGCTGCCGATGCTACCAGTGGTCTTCACATGCGTCCCACCACACAACTCTATTGAGTATTCAGGGTCGAAGCTGATCACCCGTACAAATTCGTCATATTTCTCACCAAACAATGCGATGGCACCTTTAGCCCGGGCTTCTTCTATAGGAACGTGAAGCTCTATATGGGCTGAAATATTTTCTCTGATCTTGGCATTGACCATTTTTTCTATCCTACGTATTTCATCGGCTGTGAGTTTGCTGTAATGACTGAAGTCGAAGCGCAGCCGTTCAGGTCCTACCATCGAGCCTTTTTGTTCTACATGTGTGCCAAGCACCTGTCGGAGTGCGGCATGCATCAGATGGGTAGCGCTGTGGTTGTTGGCCGTCGTTAGTCGCTTACCCTTGTCCACCTGAGCTATAAACTGTTTCTCGGGATGCATAGGTAGATCAGAAGTCAGATGAATGATCAGATTATTTTCTTTGACAGTGTTGAACACCTCTATCTGCTCATCCTCGTTTATCAAGAGTCCGGTATCGCCTAGCTGACCTCCTGCTTCTGCATAGAAAGGTGTTTGGTCCAAGACGATCTCATAGTGAGTACGCTTTTTTGATACTACTTCCCGATACCGAACTACATTGGCTGTGATCTCTAACTGATTGTATCCCACGAATAGGGTGGGCTGAGTACTCTGATGCAGTATTACCCAGTCGCCTGCAGCGGTTGCAGCAGCTTTACGCGACCGTTCTTTTTGCTCATTAAGCCGCTGCTGAAAACCGGGCATATCCACCTCTAATCCCTTTTCACGGGCTAGCAAATTCGTCAGATCAACAGGGAATCCGTAGGTGTCGAACAGCTCAAATGCGATATCACCTTGAATACGGGTAGCCTCAGGATGAGCATCTATGTAGTTCTCAAACTTCCGTATGCCATGTGCTAAGGTCCTCAGAAAAGATGTTTCTTCTTCAAACACTAGCTTACTGATGAGTTCCTGTTGTGATTCTAACTCGGGAAACACTTCAGCTAACTGTTGGGTTAGTATGGGTAAGAGGCGATAGACGAAGGGTTCGTCAAATTTCAGGAAGGTATAGCCGTATCGGATGGCACGTCGGAGGATTCGGCGTATCACATATCCACCGCCAGTGTTTGATGGGAGTTGCCCGTCGGCTATAGTAAAAGCGACAGCACGCACATGGTCGGCTATCACCCGCATCGCAATATCTTTCTGCTCATCAACGCCATAAGTGCTACCCGACATTTTAGCTACTGCCTGTATCAAAGGCTGAAAGATATCGGTATCATAGTTGGAACGCTTGTGTTGCAATGCCATAGCAAGTCGTTCGAAGCCCATTCCGGTATCTACATGCTTGGCCGGCAGCTTTACCAGACTCCCGCCGGCTTGCCGGTTGTATTCGATAAAAACCAAATTCCATATCTCTATCACTAAAGGATGGTCTTGATTAACTAGTTCGCTGCCTGCTAGTGTGTTACGTTCGGATTCATCTCTCAGGTCCACATGTATTTCGGAGCAAGGGCCACAAGGGCCTGTGTCGCCCATCTCCCAGAAGTTATCTTTTTTATCTCCGTAGAGTATTCGATCAGCAGCTACTATAGTTTTCCAATGATCGTAAGCTTCCTGATCGGGTTCAAGCCCATCGGAGCTGTCGCCACCAAAAACAGTGACATATAATCTATCTTGTTCAATTTTATATACTTGTGTAAGCAGCTCCCATGCCCATTCGATAGCTTCTTTTTTAAAATAATCGCCAAACGACCAGTTGCCAAGCATCTCGAACATGGTATGATGATAGGTGTCGTAGCCTACCTCTTCTAAGTCGTTATGCTTGCCCGAAACGCGTAAACATTTCTGTGTGTTGGCCACTCGCAACGCTTTGGGTGGGGTGTTACCTAAGAATATCTCTTTGAACTGGTTCATCCCTGCATTGGTAAACATCAGCGTAGGGTCGTTTTTCACTACTATGGAAGCCGAAGGGAGGATGAGGTGCTGCTTAGAGCGAAAAAAATCAAGAAAGGTCTGGCGTATCTCTAAAGAAGTCATCTGTAGATGTTTGTATAATAAACTTTTAGTAAGAAATCATTAATTAAACTTGCAAAGTTAGCTTAAAATATTATTTTTGTGGCGTTATTATTTTTCTATCTGCTGATCCGGCTATGGCCAAGCCTAAATACATCTTTAATCAAAAAACTCTTGCTTACGAGAAATATACCACAAGTTGGAAAAGGCGTTTGTTGGGTTCTTTGTATTACCTACTGACTACCAGTACAATAGCTTTTGCATTTGTTGCTGCAGCCTATTATTTTTTAGGCTCTCCCAAAGAGCGCATGCAGGAGCGTGAGTTAGAATATATGCAGTTGAACTATGAAAAGCTTACCGAAAAGATAGCCAAATTAGAAGGGCTTCTCAACGAGATGCAGGAGCGCGACGATAATATTTACCGGGTGATCTTTGAAGCCGAACCTATTCCAAGCTCAATACGTAAGGCCGGCTATGGTGGGGTTGACCGCTATGAAGCCCTGTCAGGTTATCGAAATTCGGAGATAGTAGTGGAAACCTCCAAACGATTAGACCGCATCGCAAGTATGTTGTATGTACAGAGCAAATCCTTTGACGAAGTATTAGAGTTAGCCAGAAACAAGAGTGAGATGTTGGCTTCTATTCCGGCTATACAACCGGTGAAGAATACCGATGTAAGGCGTATATCTTCTCATTTTGGAGTACGTCTTGATCCGTTTTATAAGGTCAATAAGTTTCATCAGGGGATAGATTTTAGTGCCCCTATTGGAACGGAAGTGTTTGCAACCGGTAACGGTACAGTGATACAGGTAAGTAAAAATCATTATGGATATGGTAATGTGATCCTGATCGATCATGGGTTTGGATACCGGACTATGTATGCACATCTGAGTGCGTTCAAAGTCAGGAAAGGAGAAAACGTCAAACGCGGACAACTCATCGGAAATGTCGGAAACACCGGTAAGTCAACCTCATCACATCTACATTACGAAGTGCATAAAAATAATAAGCCGGTCAATCCGATTCACTTTTTCTTTGACGACCTGACGCCCGAAGAGTATGAACTCATATTGGAGCTGTCGCTATTGCCTTCCCAAACAATGGATTGATCCATATATGCTGAAACCTGGGAAAATTTATTACAGCATAGGTGAGGTAGCCCGATTCTTTGATGTCAACCCCTCGCTGATCCGATTCTGGGAAAGAGAGTTCGATGTGCTACGACCAAAAAAGAACAAAAAAGGGAATCGCCTCTTTACCGAAAAAGATATCCGATACCTACATATCATCTATAACTTAGTCAAAGTCAAAGGCTATACATTGCAAGGTGCGCGTGATGTCATTAAACATGATATAGAACAGCTTGAAGATCAGACATTTGTGTTGCAAGCCCTGCATAACAGCCTAAACTTCTTACAACAACTTGATGCAGTTTTAGAACGACGTGCTAAAAATCTCTGACAATTAGTTATCAACACAGCTCATCTGTTGATGGTATTTACCATTTGCGTGTCTTTTCATCTCTAATGATCAAGCTATGAGCTAACAAGCTTATTCAGAACGTATGAAATAGTTTATTCGGATACTGATTCCGGGACGGAGTTGGTAACTTAATTCGGTATGGGAATGGTCGGGGAATACGATGATCCCGTTTTCTATGGGGATAAAAGCCGTGCTTTCGTTCAGCCTGTCGAATAAAGGCTGTAAGGATCGTATGAAGGCCGTATCAATGAGGGCTACTATTTCAAAAGCTTTAGCAAATCCGGATAATGTATCATGGCGCTGTCGAATAATACCGGTGTTAATATGCATGCGATCGGCTGATCGGATACAATCAGGCCATACAACAGATTGAGCACAGTCTTCCAAAGCCGTGAGAAATGGATAAAATAGTTCTGTTTCATCTATTTTCTGCATGCTATGCATTGACAAGCTGACGCTTGCATAAAGATGTGGTACCCGAATCAACACAGTAGAAAGTAGTTCAGTTTGAAAGTGAATACCTTGATATCCATGCCACTGAAGGCTGTCTTCTTGATTTGCAAAATGATCGAAATAGCTGTAAGGACTAAGCTTGAGAAAATAAATAAGGCCTGCCGAATCAGATAGAAAAGCCTCAAAATGGGTGTCTGACTGTTGGATGAGTTGTACGGATAGCTTTTGAAGCAATGCCTGTTGCCGGATAGTTGCGTTGAAGCAATCAAAGCTGATGAAAGGATGCTGGGCAGGTGATTGAATACCAATCCATAGCAACAATTGGGTTAGGGCTACAAAAAGAGAGTGCTTAACAGACATATCCGTACAAAAGTCGAGATTTTAATCCAATAGAGATCGAAAATAATTCTGTTATCACCAAAGCTTTTTAGGATGCATGGTGATACAGCAATACCCTGATGGTTATGCTCTGTTATCCGGTGTATTTACTATGTAATTGCTTGAAGTTCAATAAGAGATCATTTAGAATGATTATAAATAATTTGATTATCAGGTTTTTACTTCAGGCAGTGTCAGTTAATTTCAATAGGTTTGATTATTTTTGTGGGTTATAGAAGATACATTTCATTTAACTGAATCATCATATGAAGAAACATTTCCACTTTTTTAACACTTTCCTTTTTGTGGCTTTACTTTTCTGTAGCCACGGTATATTTGCCCAAGACAAGAGTTTTACATTTCCGGTTGATGGCAATAAGACTGGTTTTGTCATTCAACGTTCTGCTGAGCAGGGCCTGTTGTTCCGGCATTTTTTACCGGAACTGACAGTAGAGGACTACCTGACTCAGGATGCAGCTGGAGAGATACTCGCTATACAGGGTATTCATCTGCCTGCTCAGGCCGGAGCTCCTAATCTGCCGTCTATCAGTCGTATAGTAGCCATCCCTCAAGGTGCCACTGCTAGTTTAGTCATTAAAGAAGCTAAGAAGCAGCTTATCTCCAATGTGGATCTGCTTCCTGCTCCGGCAATTCCATTGGCTAATGACGACAGTCCTGTAAAATATACCAAAGATGAAAAGATTTATTCTCAGGATACCTTTTATCCGGCTGATCCGTTTTTGGTATCCGAGCCAACGCAAATAAGAGGGGTAGATGTGGTGATGGTGGGTATCACTCCATTTCAATATAATCCGCAAACCAAAGAACTGATAGTTTATTACGATATTGAAGCTGAGGTGGTTTTCGAAGGTGGCAACGGTGTCTTTGGCGACGACCGGCTACGAAGCATCTGGTGGGAGCCTATCCTACAAGATCATATCTTCAACAGCAATATGCTTCCCAATATAGACTTTTCGGTCAGAACCCTGCAGCATGCTGCAAGTCGGGACGAAGGAGCCGAATACCTGATTATCACACCTAATGGAGCTGCTTTCACTCAGTGGGCCGACAGCATACGGGTGTTCAGACAAAGGCAGGGTATCACAACTAAGGTGGTAAGCCTGGATGAGATAGGAGGCAATACCGCCGTTGCCATCAAAAACTATGTTATAAATGCGTACAATTCATGGAGTGTACCTCCGGCTGCTGTGTTATTGTTAGGCGATTATCATACCGATGGCAATCAAGGGATAGTATCTAACCTGTTGAACGACCATCCCGGCTATTACAACCCTTATATATCCGATAATCCATTCTCGGATATGTCAGGTAATAACCTGCCCGATGTTGTTTTTGCCCGTATCACTGCCCGTAATGCAAACGAGTTGGAACATATGATCCATAAGTTTTTGGATTATGAGCGTACTCCGCCTACTAATGCTGGTTTTTATAATAATCCGATCACGGCTATGGGATGGCAGACAGAGCGTTGGTTTCAGATATGCTCCGAAACGGTTAACGGATTCTGGGAACATGTGTTAGGGAAGAGCCCTGTACGGGAGAATGCCATTTATTCGGGTAATCCGGGTGGCTCATGGTCGTCTAACACCAATACATCTATGGTTGTCAACTATTTTGGCCCCAACGGATTGAACTATATCCCGGCTAATACAGCTCATCTGACCGATTGGGGTGGAAATGCCACCCGACTGAATAATGATATCAACAGCGGTGCATTTATGCTTCAGCATCGCGACCATGGTCTTGAGACAGGCTGGGGCGAACCCGACTATAGAAATAATCATCTGAGCGGTTTAAATAATCAAGACCTGACTTTTGTACTTTCTATCAACTGTCTGACCGGGAAATTTAATCATAGCTCAGAATGTTTCACAGAGGCTTTTCATCGGCATTCGCATGGTGCCTTAGGCTTGATAGCAGCAACTGAAGTATCCTATTCGTTTGTAAACGACGTGTTTGTCTGGGGTGCCTACGACAATATGTGGCCGGAATTTATGCCAGATTATGGCAGTACACCAGCCGAAAGGGGAATACTACCTGCCTTTGCCAACGCCGCCGGAAAATACTTCCTGCAACAATCAAACTGGCCATATAATCCTGAACATAAGAATATTACTTATAAGCTGTTCCATCATCATGGGGATGCGTTTATGACGGTGTATTCCGAAATGCCACAGCCATTAACCGTAGAGCATATGTCTGTCCTGCTCAGTGGTATGGAAGTGTTTGAAGTTACTGCCAATGAAGGTGCCCTGATAGCTATTACTGTTGATAATGAGATCATTGGAGCAGGTATAGGAACTGGAAATCCGGTTCAGATACCTATCATAACACAGGAGCCGGGAGTACAGGCACTGGTTACTGTAACCCTACAAAATTATTACAGATATGAGCAATCCATTGAATGCATCCCTCCAAGCGGTCCGTACCTGCTCTATAACAGCTATGCCATAGATGATTCGGAAGGCAATAATAACGGCCAGATAGACTATGGCGAAACTATATTCTTAGATGTAACACTGAGAAATGTGGGCAGCGAAACAGCCGAGAATGTGTCAGTAAGCGTTAGCTGTGAATCGGCTTATATAAGCCTCCTCAATGAAAGCTTTGAGATGGGTGATATAGAAGCGGGAACCTTGGCTACGGTAGAAAACGCATTCAGCTTTACGGTATCGAATGAGATACCCAATATGTATTCGATTTCTTTCATCCTTACTATACAAAGTGGCAGCAACGAATGGAGTAGCTCATTCAGCGTCCCGGCCTATGCTCCTGAATTTGAAGTGCTATCATATACTATAGACGATTCTTCAGGAAATAATAATGGTCGCCTTGACCCGGGTGAGACAGTTCAAATCGTTTTTAACATCACCAACAAAGGCCAGAGTGATGCCTTTGATGCGCTGGCAAGCTTTATGAATAACTGTCCGTATCTTAACGTAGTCCAAACGGTACATCAAATCGAACATATTGAAGCTGAGGAACAGTTTACTGTGACATATCAGGTGTCTGTTAGTGAAGGTGCACCAGTAGGTAGCGTAGCATCGTTCGGGTTTCAGATAGAGGCAGGAGCATATACAGCCCAGGCTGATTTTAATACCAAGATAGGATTAGTCATTGAAGACTTTGAAACAGGCGACTTTAACCAGTTTGACTGGACACATGGGGGCAATAAACCATGGGAGATAGTTTCAGTAGATCCCTACTCAGGTAACTTTGCTGCCAAATCAGGTGCCATAGGTCATAGCCAGAACTCACAGCTATCTATATTATTTGATGTGGGAATGGCCGATACAATCTCATTTTACTATAAGGTATCCTCCGAGAAGAATTACGATCATTTTTGGTTTTTTATTGATAACGTCAAGCTTGGCGAATGGAATGGTACTATTGAATGGACTAAAGCAAGTTTTCCGGTTGAAGCAGGCATGCATACTTTTAGATGGGAATATAAAAAGGATTATTCGGTATCCAACGGACAAGACTGTGCCTGGTTGGATGATATAGTGTTTCCGCCTATGGTAACTACCTCTGCCTGGGCTGGGGCCGATATAGAGATATGTGATGGGAATACCGTTCAGCTCAACGGATCGGCAAGCTATTACGAGACCTTGCTATGGACCAGCTCCGGTAGCGGTACTTTCGACAATGCAAGTATCCTCAACCCTGTGTATACACCTTCTACAGCCGATTATGAAGCCGGTAGCGTACAGCTGAGCCTGACAGCTACCGGAACAACTACGGTTACCGATTATCTGACTGTTGTATTCCATCCCGAAGCAGAAGTGTTCGCCGGACAAGCGATGAGCATCTGCGCAGAAGACCATATAGAGCTGTCCGAGGCATGGGCAAGCAATTTCGCATCACTATTGTGGAGCAGCACAGGTGATGGCTCCTTCGATGATCCAACCGTATTGCATGCGGTGTATTATCCGGGTGAAGAAGATATCAGCTCTCAGGGATTCGTATTGACGCTTTTTGCCACCGGTCTGGGTGATTGCCCCGCAGTGGAGTCATCCGTAGAACTGACTATTTATCCACAGCCGGTGATAGAAGGGCCGGATACCATACAAAATTGCATAGGACAAGAGCTTTGGTTGAACGACTATATGAGCGTACAACATATGATCACCTGCCAGTGGAGCACCGAAGGGGATGGCAGCTTTACCGATCCCGAAAATTTTGAGACGGCATATATACCCGGTGCCTCCGATATTGCCAATGGGCATGTAACCATTCAACTTATTGCGTATGGGGAAGGTGAGTGTGAACCGGTAACTACCGGACTGAGCCTGATGTTCCATGAGTTACCAACTGTGGTTTTCTCCGAGCCTCAGTATATCTGTCAAGGTGATGAAGCTATAGTTGAGATAGTGTTGACCGGTGATAGCCCCTGGGAGTTGGAGCTTAACGATCCGTTTGAGACATTGATTATAGAAGAAAGTCCGTATCAGTTGGTGAGCAGCCCCATGAGCACTACACAGCTGAACGTCATACGCATACAAGATAGCTATTGTGTTAGCGAATCGGATGCCACAACCTGGATACATGTGTTTGAAATACCGCAGCAGGCCGAAATATTGGCAGGCCCAGATACCGTTGATTATAACGATGGATACGAAACTGTGTATGAGATAGTACCTGTTCCATTTGCTCAGGAATACACCTTGATTATTGAGCCTGAAGAATCAGGTAGCAGTACGGAGTATGAAACCGGATTTTTAATCAACTGGGATCCTGACTTCCTGGGTGAAGTTGCGCTGTATCTGATGGCTTCTAATTTTTGTGGCCAGGGTGAGCTGTCCGATCCCAAAGTGGTACAGATCATCAGTACTATTGGTATAAGCGAACAGAATACCATTGACCTGCATATTTACCCTAATCCGGCACACGGACAAATAACTATCAAAAGCAGCCGGTCGGTGAATACATCTTTGATGATCCGACTGACGGACGTTCTGGGTAAGGTGATGCGTAGCAAACAGATCGAAAGTGCAGCGGATGGGTTTACGCATCAGTTGGATATAACCGACATTCCTAATGGGATTTATTTCCTTAGGGTAGAAGGGGATGGGGTGCGTTCGAGCTTGAAACTAGTGATCCAATAACCAAAACAAATAATGTAAGCTGCAGTCGGTTGATTGCAGCTTTTTTCTTTCCATGTGTTTTGGAAAGTTTCCGAGATATTTTTCTTAGTTCACAAGGTGATGAATCTTGTCATAATCAGGTGGCTGAGCCTGTATAAGGTGGCTGAGCTTGTCGAAGCCACCTTTGGGGTTGCTTAACCCCCTTTTTAATTTTTTCCACTTCTTGAGCGGGAATTGGAATAAGGTGGCTGAGCCTGTCGAAACCACCTGATTTGGGATACTCAAAATCTGATCGATAACCTGAATAGAGAAATAAGGGAATACATAAATAGCATGCTCTAATTTCCGACTGATGTAGTTGTTATTAAGTATATTTACTTGGCTCTAAGTATCACATCAAAGAAATGGGCAAAACCAATAAGGAGCTGGGACCTGATTCTAAATCAATTTTTGACTGTTTTTGCACAAAGGGTTCGACTATAAAGTCAAACCCTCTGATTTATGCATACACACTATAAGGGATAGTGTCAAACTTAAAGTTATCTATTATTTTTCATTTGATTGCTTGGTTATTCAACTATCAGTTTGATTGATTCAAAACGGTGTTTGTCGTGATATTTCAGAATATAAATTCCTTCTGGTATATTAATAGGTATTTGAATCTGTTGCAGGAACGTATCTTTTTTTAAGATCATTTGGCCTGTAATAGAGTAAAGTTCTACTTTTCCTGCTGTGTTATCACTTCTAATAATATTTATATTTTCTCCTTGTCTGATTGGATTTGGATAAAATTGTATATTTTTTGTTGTCAAATCAGCTATTCCAAAAGTTTTCTGAAACTCATAAGCTCCCATATCTATGATGCCGCCTTGTTCATATCCATACACTCTGGGATTCCCTGCCAGATCAATAGTGTTTTCATCTAATCCAGTATAATGCTCATTGCTTCCAGTATTTACAGCTGGTGAGTCTTCAATCAGGGAAAAGTCGCCATTTTCTTCATTAGTGAATAGAGGGTTAGTATTAAAAATAACATTGTTACATTCAATATTTGGAGGGCATTCATTATCCTGAAGGAGTGAGTTGTTTATCACAAAAGTTGGGTTGGCAGCACCACTTAGTGAAGTAGTATTGTTCCAAATGATTGTGTTATTGATTTCAACAGGAACTCCATTAGCTTCCTGATCGTACCAAATTCCTAAAGATGCTCCTGTTTCTGCTTCATTGTCATAAAATGTTGAGTTTTCTAATTTAAACGTAGTTCCTCCTTGTTGTGCGTCATAAAACATTATCCCTCCTCCGTGTCCATTGGTCTTATTTCCAACAAACAGACAATTTTGGAAAATTACATCTTCGTTTATCCCATCCGCCACAAAGCCTATCCCACCTCCTGCTTCACCTGATTCATTTTCGATAAAAGAGACACGATCCATCTTTAATTTTACTTTGACATAGCTGTAGAATCCACCTCCTTGACCGGTGTTACCGGTAGAATTACCAAAAAAGGTAACATTTTCCAAAGTAACAGCTCCAAACTCGACGCAGTACATACCTCCACCGGCTAATTCACATTGGTTATTTGCGATATATACATTTCTAAAAATTGGGTCTGAATCTCTGTTATGTACACCACCTCCCCAAAATGACCACCCATTAATAATTTCCATATTCTCAAAGATAGGTGATGATTGATAATTGTAAATCTGCCCGCCCCAATATCCAAGATTGTTGTCTACTATCAAATTTCGGAATAAAACTGAAGTAGCATTCGTATTGATAGCACCACCCCCACTATTTATTTCGAATCCATTGACAACAGGCCCACCAAAAATACTTCCGTCACCTCTTCCTTCGGTAAGAGTAAATCCGTCTAAAAGAGCTTCCTGCATGCTTCCAGCAGCAATAATAATATGATACACATTATCATAAGGGTCGTCTTCATTACCAATGTTTCCAGAAAGTATGCTTGGATTATTTTGCCAGTCTCTTTCTTCTACTGAGGTTTCATTGCCAGAAAAACCTCCAAAAATCTGGACGTTTTTGACTAAGACAAATGCATTGGCTCTATCTCCATTTTCTGTATATAACCCATCATCAGCATTGTACAGAGGTTTGTAAGTCCCTTTTGCTACCCAAATTTTTAAAGGACTGTTTTCCGACCAAATTCCTGCATTTTGATTTTCCCTTGCCCATTTAAGTGCATCAGCTAACTCGGGTATTGCATTTTCCCAACTGTTACCACTATTTGTTCCCGTTGTTTGATTCACATTTACATAGAGGACATTGTCTTCATTTGGGTTTTGTGAAATTAGATAATGCGAACAAAACAATACTAAAAGAAATAAAAGTAAATTTTTTTTCATCGTTTTAATTTTTTTTGATTTGCAAATCTAAAAGTATAGACTCAAAAGACTTAGAATCAATACTCCTGATAGATTCCTTTCTTGTTCCCTTTTAGTTCCCATCAGTATGGATAGTCTTTATTTGGTGGATATTCCGGTTTGATTTGTGCCAGTGATTTCGGTTCAAACCGTGCCACTTTTTACAGTTCGATTTGTACCACTTTGAGAAGATCAAGTTATCTTGCTCCTAAAAAAGATATGGTTTGATAAATAAACAAAATTCAAAAGGATGTAATCCATTACATCATTGTTTATAAGATAGTTACATCTAAATTCAATTGAAAGTAAATAAATAATAAACTATTTGGATATTTTATTTTTAGGGAGAAAAGCTTATCTTTTTGTTCTGCGTGTTCAACATATTGCGGAGTCAAGTCAATATCAGCCATTTAAACTGTATGGATTTAAGTCATATCAACATTAATACCTTCATCCTTTCGCTTGATAATAACAAGGTATGTATAATTCAGATATTTCCTACCCATTTATTCAAATCGGTTTTAGCTGGGAGATTCAGCTTCTTTCGTATCATATATCTGTTGTTCTGAACTGTTTTGTGCTGTAGGAACTTGAATTGTGCGATTTCTTTGTTTGACAGGTTTAATCTTATCTTCGCAAGAAGCTCAATTTCTTGTAATGTCAGCTCTGGCGATTTAGTTTGTAGTTTTTGTGTGAAATTGGGAAATTCTTTTTCAAAGGCAAGCAAAAAACTTGGATCATTATTTCTTATGAGCTGTATCAATTGATTATATTTTTCGGGAGTAAGCGAGTTTTGAACATTCTTTTTTTTTCGGTTTAAAATATATCTTTGAAATAGAATAGTAAAAGATAAACCCACAAGTACCAAACTTAAAACTATATACATCCAATTTATATGTTGAGAATCAACTGGTTGATTATCATGTATGATTTTTCTTAGAAACTTATTCTGGCTTTGAGAAATTTCGAACTCAAGTTCTGTTAGTTTATTCTTGTAAATCATGGCTAATTCAGTTGAATCGAGTTTTTTATATACCTGACTCATCTTTTTATATAAGTCTTTTGTATTGAGGAAGTGCTTATTATCCTGAATTTTTTCGGCCATTTTATAATATTCCAAAGCTTTCCCGTAGTCAGCCCTTTCTAAACTTACCCTTCCCAGGACAATATAATTTAAATAAGTAAGGTCGTGAGTTTCTTCTTTTTCCGTCATCAAAGTTATGGATCTTTCAGCATAAACTTTGGCAGAATCAAGGTTTACATTTAGATATGCGCCCCCAAGATTGGAATAATCCATAAAAGTTGCACCCCTTTTCCATTCAGGGTCTGTTAATTTTTGATGGATATTTACTGAGCTTAATAGGCATTGAATACTACTGAAATACTCACCTTTTAAATTATATACATTTGCAAAAGCAGTATGAAAATTAGCTTGCTCCATAATAATTAATATATTATCGGATTTAGATTCGTCTAAAATAGTGAGACCGATTTCCAAATTTTCTAAAGACTTGTTATATAATTCATTCAATGAATATGCCTGCGCTATGTATTTATGCGCCTTCGCTTCATACAAGTGATTGTTATACTGTTTTGCCCTTTCCTTAAGGATCGATGCTGATTCAAGCATCTGCTCAAAATCGGTATTCAGAAAATAATTATATTCCGCCTTATTGGCAATTAGTTCTAGAATTAAACTATCCTTTTCATAATATTCTGCTTCTTTGATCAAAGTATCAATATCACTCAATGCCTTATAAGGCTTGATTTTGAATAGCTTTTGATTTTGCCGGATTTTGTTTTGTAACTCTATATAATCTGCAGAATAAGTGTTTAGAGTAGGTATGAGGATACCTCCTAAAAGAACTATTATCCCAATTAAAAATAAAATTCTAAGTTGTTTCATCTTTAATTACTGGTACTTACGTTTTAGATTATACATTAAGGTATCAGTTTCTTTGAAATGGAAAAATGCTATTTTATTAAAGCCTTTTATCTAGTTCGTATTTAAATATCATTATTATCTTCGTCGCCACAAATATTTTCCTTCAAACATACTAAAAATATAGCTAACGGGAAGTTAACCTCATCAAATTTCTTGTCGTAGTCAAACAGGTGGTTTCGACAGGCTCAACCACCTATTTAGTTTGCTCAACTACTTGAGTAGGAGTTAGAATTAGGTGGTTTCGGTAGGCTCAACCACCTTTTGGGTCGCTCAACCACCTTTCATTTCCACACAACCACCATTCTTTTTCACTTAACTACTAGAATTTTGATTCAAACCTCGCTAATATATTGATTAAAAGGGACTTGTTAATTGTTCATTGTTCCCGAAAGCCTTCGGGATCCATTGTCCGTTGTCCATTGTCCATTGTCAATTGACTAATCTCAGTCGTTTCTAATTTATCGTAGTGGTTAGACAATGAAAAAACTAATTTTAATCTTGCTTTTAATGTCTCAGTCGTTTCTAATTTATCGTAGTGGCTAAGTTCAGGTGGTTGAGCCTGTCGAAACCACCTGTTCTTTCCACACAACTACCATTCTTCCTCACTTACCTAACAGAATATTAATTCAAACCTTACTAATCCATTGAATAGTTGGGACTTGCCAATTGTTCCCGAAAGCCTTCGGGATCCATTGTCCATTATCAATTGTCCATTGTCCATTATCCATTGTCAATTGACTAATCTCAGTCGTTTCTAATTTATCGTAGTGGTTAGACCCGTTAGTTTTATAATCATCTAAAGATAAGTTATTTACCACCATTTTTCATTCCTGCAATATGCCCTTTTTTATCATTGGACTAAAAAATCATGCTTTTTCTTGTGTATAGTACAAAATTCATATCTGTCTCAAAAGTACGAATTTTTTATACTTTACAAATTACGTACAGAATATTTTTTGAGGTTTCTATTCACATCTGGTGGTTGAGCTGGCTGAAATCAGGTGGTTTCGACAGGCTCAACCACCTTTTGAGTCGCTCAACCACCTTTTGAGTCGCTCAACCACCTTTTGAGTCGCTCAACCACCTTTTGGGTCGCTCAACCACCTTTCATTTCCACACAACCACCATTCTTTTTCACTTACCTACTAAAATATTAATTCAAACCTTACTAATATATTGATTAAAAGGGACTTGCTAATTGTTCCCGAAAGCCTTCGGGATTAATTGTCCATGGTCCATTGTCAATTGTCAATTGACTAATCTCAGTCGTTTCGAATTTGTCGTAGTGGTTAAGCAAGGTGGTTTCGACAGGCTCAACCACCTTTCATTTCCATACAACCACCATTCTTTTCCACACAACCACTATTCTTCTTCACTTACCTACTAAAATATTAATTCAAACCTTACTAATATATTGATTAAGAGGGACTTGTTAATTGTCCATTATCCATTGTCCATTGTCAATTGACTAATCTCAGTCGTTTCTAATTTATCGTAGTGGTTAGACAATTCAAAAAAGAATTTAAACATAAATTATGAAATAGTCTCAGTCGTTTCTAATTTATCGTAGTGGCTAAGTTCAGGTGGTTGAGCCTGTCGAAACCACCTGTTCTTTCCACACAACTACCATTCTTCCTCACTTACCTAACAGAATATTAATTCAAACCTCACTAATCCATTGAATAGTTGAGACTTGCCAATTGTCCATTGTTCCCGAAAGCCTTCGGGATTCATTGCTCATTGACTAGTCTTATTCGTTTCACACCCAGCTGAGGGGGTAGCATGTTTCGGTTTATCCACTAATTTATCGTAGTGGTTAAGCTAAGGTGGTTGAGCTGGCTGAAATCAGGTGGTTGAGCCTGTCGAAACCACCTTTCTTCTTCACTTACCTACTAAAATATTGATTACAAGGGACTTGTCAATTATCCATTATCCATTGTCCATTGTCCATTGACTAATCTCAGTCGTTTCTAATTTATCGTAGTGGTTAGACAAATGATGATTATGATAGAAAATTATTTTCCCTAGTCTCAGTCGTTTCTAATTTATCGTAGTGGTTAGACTGCAAATTAGTACTTTAAAAATAAATAAAATGGGTCTCAGTCGTTTCTAATTTATCGTAGTGGTTAGACTTTCATTCTGCATAGGATTTGCGCTGGCAGAGTGGTCTCAGTCGTTTCTAATTTATCGTAGTGGTTAGACAAAAAAATGAAAGGAACCATTTATGATGGCGATCGTCTCAGTCGTTTCTAATTTATCGTAGTGGTTAGACTATCAGAATTTTTTGATGAAGCGCCTGTGATTGGTCTCAGTCGTTTCTAATTTATCGTAGTGGTTAGACCCGTTAGTTTTATAATTATCTAAAAATAAACTACTTACTACCATTTTCCATCCCTGCAATATGCCCTTTTTTATCATTGGACTAAAAAATCATGCTTTTTTTAGTACCCAGAATAAACTCTATATCTGCATCAAAAGTACCAATTTTTTTTATATTTCTAAAATTGTCATCGTTTATTTTCAAACAATATACCTTATCGTTTTCTTCGGTTTTTACCAACAATGATATCTTCTTCCAAAGTTGGAATTTTTCAGGATTAATATTTCCAGCAAATACTGAAAGCTGTATCCGTATATAACCATGATAACGCAACAGATCAGCAATCTTCTTGCGTAAGCTGTTTTTTTCTATGTCATAAAATATCAGATACATGTGAGCTGGTCTAGAAAAACTGGACAGATAAATTAACTTTATTAATTTTACGTCCTACCTTACCTGAATTATTCATAAAAATGAAAAAAATGCGGGTAAATATACTGTTATTCCATTGAATTTCAGTATATTTGTTGTAGATAAAACCCCGCACTATGGACAAAGATAAAATAAAAAAAGCATCCTT
>Ga0265293_10002880_pt1 | contig 33202 bp, 25 predicted proteins | sample Munlanlewell138R_FD_192505 | JGI IMG/M metagenome (GOLD analysis project Ga0265293, IMG submission 192505) | Leachate microbial communities from a municipal landfill in Southern Ontario, Canada - Leachate well 138R | ecosystem: Engineered > Solid waste > Landfill > Unclassified | place: Canada... | reverse complement strand
ATCGCCCACTTGCCTTTGTAGTCTGCGGGAAAGTTGATGTCTCCCTGCGTGGTCACAGCGGTAAAAGCGGGTGCCGGGTCGCCGATCAGCGGCATTGTTACTGCGGGTTTCTGCATTTCATCCATGGGTTTAATCTCCTTAATATTGGGTGATTTGTTTGCACAGACTAACAATATCATATGTCAATAACAAAATCAAGTCCTTATTGATAATTTGTTCTATTAATACCTTAGTGCTCTACTAGCTTATGGTCTATACAATTGTATAAGTAACCACTTATATAAGAAATCGAAATCAAAAAGAACTAAATCTCATAAGAATACAAACCATTCATCAAATATTATTTGACAAATACAAATTATCATGGTTTAATTTGCTTATGATAATACGTATGATGTTTATGTGACATCTCGTGTTATCTCTCACAAGGAGGATTCTTATGAAAAAATTGATTTCGTTGCTATTGGTGCTCGTTATCGCTTTTGCAGTATTTGCTGCACCATCGGCCGAGGTTGGTCCAAAAAAACCGTCATCTCTGACAGTAGTTGTACCAAACACCACCATCCTCGATCCTTTGGAAAAAATATTTGCAAAATACACCGCTGAAGTGGGGATCAAGGTAGAAATCCAGGCATTGCCTGCTGGAGAAGAGTATGGCAGGCTCCTGCAAACTCGCTTTGCGACTAAGGATTACCCCGATCTCTTCACCATGGACCCGGGAACCAAGCAGTACACCAAATTCGGTGTCGATCGACTTCTGGAGATGACTGGTGACCCGCTGTTCGATAATGTACTCGAGGCATCCCTTGATTTCCAGCGGTATCAGGGTAAGCTGTACGGTGCACCGTGGGGTGGAACAGGAACATACGGCGTATACTACAACAAGGATGTCTTTGCGGCCATCGGAGCAAAGCCTCCAGTACATTACGCTGACTTCCTCAGCATCCTCAGGAGAGCGAAGGCTGCCGGCTACATCCCAGTCTATGAGGCTTCAAAGACCGAGTGGCCCTTGCAGGTGTTCTCCTTGATTGCCTGGCCGACATTCGTTGATCCAGCTATCGGGGATGAAGGAGTACAAAGACTTGAGGTAAACGAACTGCAACTCAACCAGATTCCTGCCCTCAGGGATGTCTTCTCCCGCTATGTTTCCCTCAGGGACGCTGGACTCTTCCAGAGTGGCTACCAAGCCGGCACCTATGAGGAACAAATGGAGCTTCTGGCCACCGGAAAGGTCGCTGTCGCCTTTCAGATCAGCAACTTCATTCCTTCCTTAATGGCCAAATTCGGTCAGGACTACGTCTCAGAAAAAATTGGCTGGTTCCCGCTACCAAGTGATACTGACCAAGGAATCGCGATGTTGACTCCCGCTCATCAGATACTGGTGCCACGTGATGGCAAAAACACCGATTGGGCGATGGACTTGGTGCGCTTCATGACAAAGAGCGAAAATCAGGCCATCTATTTCGACTACAATGCCGGTATTCCGGTGTACAAGGGTGTTGAAAAGGAACTGCTCCCGTATGAGATGGATGTCCTCGCGTTTGACCAGGCAGGCAAAGCAAAGATCAACGTACAGAACAGGCTTTCTTCATCCTTCACCGACTTCCCTAAAATTCTGCAGAACATGCTGATCACCGGTGATGTGAATACTGCCCTGAACCTCATGGATGAGAACTACCGAAGGACCGGTAAAGCTCGAGCCCTTCCTGGCTTCTAAGTATATGGTATTCTAGGCACCAGGCAGTAAGCCTGGTGCCTACCTTCATACGATGGCCATGAGGTTTCCATGACGATATCAAGCCAACGCTCGCGCTACCCCAACTGGTTCCTTCTCCCGACCATTCTGGTATTCGGGTTTCTCTTCGTAATCCCAACGTTGACCAGTTTCTACTACAGCCTCACCGATTGGAACATCAATCGTCGTGTCATCACGTTCATTGGGTTTGACAACTTCATCGAACTCTTCTCCGATATAAAGTTCAGAGCGACCCTCGGCAACACATTGACCTACGCGTTCAGCGTGACGTTCACCCGTAACTTCTTGGGACTCTTGTTAGCCATCCTCCTCAACATCGCTACCCTTCGGGGCAAGAACCTATTTCGGACCATTATTTTCCTTCCCTATGTCATCGCTCCGGTGGTTATTGGCTATCTGTTTACGGCAATTTACAACCCAAGCCAGGGAATTTTAAACCAAAGCCTCAGAACCATTGGCTTGGCATTTCTCGCAAAAGATTGGCTGAACGACCCGAACATTGCTCTCTTTTCCACCATCATGACCGATGTGTGGAGAACGACAGGGTTCAGCATGGTCATCTATCTGGCAGGTCTCCAGGCGATTCCTCAAGAGCTGTATGAGAGTGCGGCAATAGACGGGGCAAATGGAGTGAGACGGTTGGCACATATAACGTTACCCTTGCTTGCTCCATCCATTACCATCAACGTCGTGCTTGCCCTCATCGGCACCATGAAAGTCTTCGTCATGATTCTGGTACTGACCAATGGGGGGCCAGGCTACGCTACCGAGGTGATGAACACCTACATCATGAGTACGTTCAGCCTTGGCCTCTATGGAAGCGGCACCGCAGCCAACATCATCCTCAGCCTTTTGATCATCACCATTGGCCTTCCTGTATTGCTCTTGCTCAGGCGAAGGGAGGTGGAGCTATGACCGCACCACGACACCTTCAGCATACCCTGCTTATCCTTCTTTGCATCATCCTCTCAGCCATCATCCTGACTCCGTTTCTGATGATGCTCGTCAACTCCTTCAAAGATGTACGAGAGAGTGCTCTTTTCAAACTCTCCCCCCCTGCCAATCCCACTTTGGAAAATTATATCACTGTCCTTTCCAAACCATATTTTTGGAGAGGCTTACGCAATAGCCTGATCATCACAACCTTTGCCACAATCTTCGTCAACCTATTCGCTTCCATGTCAGCGTTCATCATCCAACGCAAAGAGGGAAAGCTGGGGAAGGTTCTCTACTTCGCCCTATTTGCAGGCATTATCGTCCCCATCTCAATCATTCCGACTATTCAGTTGATGATGCAAACAAAAATCCACAACACTTATCTAGGCATCATCCTCTTTTATGTGGCTATCAACCTTCCCTTCTCTGTCTTTCTCTTGGCCGGTTTCATGAAGACAGTACCCAGAGAGATCGATGAGGCGGCCGTAATCGAGGGATGCAGCTATCCCCGACTGTTCATGCTGCTGATCATCCCGCTCTTGCGTACCCCCATCGTGACCTCCACCATCGTCACAGTCACAGCGATTTGGAACGACTTTACGGCCCCCTTCTATCTGATCAGCGACAGCAAGAAGTGGCCAATCGTCATCAGTGTCTATAATTTCGTCTCCCAATACTACACCAATTGGGGCACGGTATTTGCTTTCATGATGATGGTCATCCTCCCCGTCTTGGTGGTCTACGCCCTCCTGCAAAAACACATCATCGCGAGTCTGACTACCGGCGCGGTGAAAGGATAGGTGAATAATCATGGAAAAACACAGTCCGTATGCCACAGTCATGACGCTACCCTTGCATAGCACGCAGCTTGAAGGGGGCTTCTGGTCCACTCAGGTCCAGCGTGCCCACACGGTGATAATTGCGAACATTTATCGCCTCTTCGCCAGTGATGAAATCAGTCACTGTCTAGCCAATTTCCGTATTGCCGCAGGCCTTCAAGAGGGTACGCATCAGGGCCCTCCCTTTGGCGATGGAGACTTCTACAAATGGCTTGAGGCGGCATCATACACCTGGGCAGTCACAGGCGATGAGGAACTGAAGGGTATGATTGACTCTGCGATCGAGTTGATCGGTCAAGTGCAGCATGAAGATGGATACATCTTCACCCAATATTCAATCAGGCTCAAGGAAGGGAGAGAGGCGAGCAGGTTGGGCGACAGCCTCAACTTCGAAGCCTACAACCTTGGCCATCTGATCACTGCCTCAATTGTCCATGCTCGATCAACACACGAGACAACGCTATTGGAGCTGGGAATCAAAGCCGCCCTCTGCCTTAACACTCTCTTTGAGGAGGCTGAGCGCACCAAATCAGGTAAAACGGCGATCTGCCCTTCCCACTACATGGCCCTGGTGGAGTTGTGGCGCCACACCGGTGATCCTACTCATCTCAAGACAGCCGAGCTGGCCATCAGGTTGCGTGATTCAGTAGTAGGGGGAACGGATGACAACCAAGACCGCCTCACGTTGGCAGAGCATGATGAGATACTCGGCCATGCGGTTCGGGCCACCTATCTGTATAGCGGAGTGGCTGATCTATACGCCGAACTTGGAAAGCCCGAACATTTGTTGATGCTGCAGCGGGTCTGGCAGAGCGAAGAGTACACAAAGATGTACATCAACAGTGGCGTGGGGGCCCTCTACGACGGGGTCTCTCCTGCCGGGTTCGCCGGAGACCATCCTGCATTGTCCCGGACCCATCAATCATTCGGTCGGCCATACCAACTGCCAAACCTCACCGCTTACAACGAGACCTGTGCCACCATCGGCAATATCTTCTTCAACTGGCGTCTCTTCCTCATCAACGGGAATGCTGCTCACATCGATCGCATTGAACAATCCTTCTACAACCTCATATTGGCTTCTACAAGCCGTGATGGGCTGCGATACTTCTACTCCAATCCCCTCGCACGAGAAGAGGAGCCCCTCCCCTTCTATTTGAAGTGGGAACGTACCAGAAGCGAGTATCTCTCCTCCTTCTGCTGTCCTCCCAACATGGTGCGGGCACTTGTAGAAGTCAGCGAGTATACATGGGCGCTTCGTGACGATGAAATTCTGGTCGGCATGTACGCCCAGGGCACAACAACCATACACATCGGGGAGCATCGCGTCGTCCTGGAGCAACAGACCGAGTATCCATGGGACGGGACAGTACGTATTATCGTTACCGAGTGTGACGGCTCACCCTTTACCCTGAGTGTGAGAGTGCCTTCCTGGCTGAAGAGCGGTACGCTCTCATATGGGCCAGAGGAGCTTACACTCACCGAAGCAGATGCAAATACATACATCCCCATCACTCGATCATGGAAAGTCGGTGACGAGTTGGTCCTCTCCATGGATATGGAAGCTCGACTCGTGCTGGCCCACCCAATGGTGGAGAATTCCAGCCACCAAGTTGCCGTCATGCGTGGTCCGCTCCTCTATTGCAGTGAACAAGTTGACCATCCGAAGACTGACTGGGCATCGTTGGGAGTCCGTTCAAATCCTATATTCCGAACGGTCTGGCGTACCATCGCAGAAGAGTCTTTGCTCTGTCTCGAAACCAACGACGGGGCTGACCTCAGTCCGTTGGACTGGGATAACCATACTCTCTACCAAGAGGCAGAATCGCTCGAGGCAAGGCCACAGACCCTTCATCTGATACCCTATTTTGCGTGGGATAATAGAGGGCTTGGTGGAATGAAAATCTTCCACCCGCTGTACCTTTCACCCGTGTAAACCCATACCGTTGTTGGCATGATTACTGCATCTCTCTCCTGATCATGAAGCTCTCTCGCTGTCGGTGGTAAAAAAACGGAGACGGAGGCTTACCCTCTCTGGAGCAGTGAAATGAAAGAGGATTTCACACAAACGTTGTCTGCTATCAGCTCTGCCACGTAGAAGGAGCCATGAGCAAGAATTGACCTTGTCCATGGCTCCCGTTGGTCGGAAGGTCATCGTAGCAAATATCGCACTGTATAGTGACCAGAGCCCACTTCCGCTTCAAAGCCGGATTCATTGGGTTTGAACTCCTGCCCATCTCCCTCCAATACCGCTGCAGCATCCATCAGCTTGATGGTTGCACTGGTGTTAGCTGGAATAGTGACCTGAAGTTCGACGGTTTTGGGTGTAGTTCCCAGTTTCCAATGCACACCCACTGTCCCGTAGATCGACCTATACTGTGCTTTGACCCAATCAAGGTTACCACCAATCCTTGGCGCGATGATGGAGTGCTTGTACCCGGGTGCTTGCTCATCGATCTCAATTCCAGCGACCACTCGATAGAGCCACTCACCGATTGTCCCGTAGGCGTAATGGTTGAATGAGTTCATGTTGGGACTCCACATCGACCCATCAGTCTTGATGCCATCCCAATGCTCCCAGACCGTCGTTGCTCCTTTTCTCACTTGATAGAGCCAGGAGGGGAAATCGTCCTTCAAGAGCAACTCGTACGCTTCCTGTATACAGCCATGCGAAGAGAGCGCATGGCAGAAGTACGGCGTTCCGACAAACCCGGTCACCAAGTGTCCGTCGTGGGCAGCCAGCAGCTTCTTGAGCCCTGCTACTGTCTGGGAGAGATACCTCTTCGGAGCTAGGTTAAAGTGGAGAGCGAGAATATGTGCAGTTTGCGTTTGGGCTGTCATCGTTCCATCTGCATGGAAAAACGTATTTTGGAAGGTCTCGACGATCTGATCGTACAACGCCTCATACTCTTCAGCAATCTTGGCTTTCCCCAAAACCCGAGCGATTTTCACAAAGAGCTGCGTAGAGTAGGCGTAGTAGGCGGTACAGGTCAACTCATTGGGGGTTGCCCCAAAGTAACTCCCCTCCTCTGCATCCAAGGCGACCCAATCACCGAATTGAAGCTTGTAATTCCAGATATTGTCCACCGCATGCGCCCTCATGAAGTCGATCCAAGCTTTCATGCTCTCCCACTGGTTCTCGAGGATCTTCGTATCTCCCCACGTCAGATAGAGGACCCACGGGTTGATGACCGCCGCATCAGCCCAGGCGGCAGCAGAGTGTGTGCCTTGGCTGATCAACCAATCATCAAAGGGGTGTTTGTTGAGCAGGTCGGGAACAACATGCGGAACTCCTCCCTCAGAGGTCTGGTCAAGGGCAAGGTCGCGAAGCCACTTGCTGAAGAATGTATAGGTGTTCACCAGATAGCTTGATGTCCGGCAGAAGATCTGTGCATCGCCCGTCCATCCCAGTCGTTCGTCACGTTGAGGACAATCGGTAGGGATATCGACAAAGTTGCTCTTCAAACCCCACAAGATGTTGTGCTGCAGTTGATTGACATCGGGGTCAGAGCAGGCAAACGTGCCGGTCTCTTCCATTTGGGAGTGCACGACGTATGCTCGGAAATTATCCAGGTCACTACGTCCAGGAAAGGATGAGACGTGGATGAAACGGAAGCCAAAGAACGTAAAGTGCGGGCGATAGACAAAAGGTTTGTCATCTTTGAGTGTGTATGTGATCTTTTGTGCTGCTTTGCGTAGGTTGGCGGTATAAACATTTCCGTCCTTATCCAGCACTTCGAAGCAGGTAAGCTCCACAGTGTCGCCAGCTTTTCCCTGTCCTCGTATCTCTACGAGCGCTGACATGTTCTGACCGAAATCAATGACACGATCCCCTTGTGGGGTATAGAAAGCAAGTTTTGGGGCCATCTCTTCCTGGAGCGTTACCGCTGACCCTACCTGGGCTTCAATTCGCTCTGAGGTACAGGGTGTTGACGTTGCACTCCACCAGGTTCCGGTGATAAATCCAGGTCGATCCCACCCCTCCTGCTCCAACCGCGCATCCCATGTCTCACCATCGTAGATCTGGGCATTAACCACAGGACTGTACGATCCTTTCCAACTATCATCGGTGTAGTAGCTCTGTTTCGTTCCATCGGTATAGAAGAGGTCGAGGCGAAGCGAGAGTGCTGCATAATCGCCATAGAAATTGTGGATATGCTGAAACCCTATAGTACCCTTGTACCAACCAGCACCCAGATGGGCACCAAGGACATTGGGTCCTGAGTTCAACAGATCCGTGACCACGTAGCTCTGATAGAGCAAGCGATGGTCGTAGGTGGTCCAGCCAGGTGCGAACTGCTCATCAGAGACTTGTTCTCCATTGAGGTGCAACTGGTACATACCCTGTGCAGTCGAGAAGACGACTGCGTGACGAACTTGCTTATCAATGGTGATCTCTTTGCGCAGATAGGTTCCTTTCGAGCGTGGAATATCCTCCTCCTTCTCTGCGGTGATAAAGTATTCCTTCAGCTCATTTGGATCCTTCAGCCCGCCGAGAATGGTTGCCGCAGGACTGAATTTGCTTTCGGTGGCCTGTTGTCCATCAGCCTCGGTGACAACACGAACCCGAGCAAAGTAGAGGACGCCTTCCTCCGGGTGAAAATCCTTCACCCGTATTTGTGCAGATTGACTACTCTCCACCAGTCCGGTGTCGCAGGTAATCGTAGAGAATGCATCATCTTCAGCAATTTGTATCTGGTATTGGAGCTGCAAGCAGCTACGAAATGGAGAATCAATGCTCCATGAAAACTGCGGGCTCTCAACGATACCGGTCAAATGATCGAGGTAGTTCACTTGTAATCTTATTTTGGTCGACATAATTACACTCCTTGGTATGGTGGTTTATGGTGTATGTTTTATTAGTGTGAAATCCCAGGGTACTCCAACACCATTGTTCTCTATCCCTTGATTGCTCCTCCCATCATCCCGGACACCAATTGGTTTTGGAAAAAGATGAAGATGATCAGCGGGATGATGCTGATCACAACGACGTTGGCAAAGAGGAGGTTCCACTGAGTACTGAACTGGCTGATGAAGGAGTACAGTGTAAGTGGTGCGGTTATGTTCTTGGCTCCTGGCAAGAAGTACAAAGGTCCAACAAAATCGTTGAAGATGTTTACCGAACTGGTGACCACCACCGTCACGATGGCTGGCCTGAGTAACGGGAGAATTACAGAGAAGAAGATTCTCAGGGGTGTTGCTCCATCGATGAAGGACGCTTCATCGAGATCGCGTGGGATGCCAGCCATGGAAGTCCTGAAAATCATCGTCGCAAAGGACATGAACAAGGCTACATCAATCATCACCATTCCGAACATGGTTTTATAGATTTTTAGTTTTTGTAGCCAAAAGACAGTAGGAACCACAGCCGGTGGAATCATCAATCCAATGAGGAGTAACCCCATCGCCAGAGAGGCTACCCTGTCATTTTTGCGTTGGGCTACAAAGGCAAAGAGTGAGCCGAAGACAACAATCAAGGCTACCGAAGCGACCGTCAGCACCGTGCTGTTGATCAATGCGCGGAACATCCTAAAATTGCCGTATGCTATCACATCCATCAGATTTCGGATAAAGAGGTTCTTTGCCGGAAGGCTGAAGGCCAGCAGTGCAGCCTCTTTGCTGCTCTTTGACGCCATGAGGAGGATATAGATGAATGGTACAATGAAGATGATGGTCAAAACCACAAAGACAAGAATATTCACAGCGAGGGTGGCCAATGAACACTTCTTTGGTTTCATAATTCAATCTCCCTGCTACTGAAGAATGTTCTCAGTGGTAAGACCAGAACGGTAACCAACACGAAGAGGATTACATTTCCGGCAGTTGACAAGCCGTAAAAGCCTGCTTGGTACTGCTTGTAGATGACCGAGGTGAGAATATCGCTGGCAAACCCAGGGCCTCCTCCTGTCATGGCCCATACGATATCAAACGTACGTAATCCTCCCATGAATGAGAGAAGGATGATGGTAAAGGTGGAATTTCTCACCAACGGGATGATGACATGCCTGAATCGAATCCAAAACCCACCGTCGAGCTTCGTTGCATCAAAGTAATCCTGGGGTATGGCAAGGATTCCCGCCATATAGATCACCGTGGCTATTCCGATTCCCTTCCATACATCGACAAAAATTACTGAGTAGAGAGCAAGACGGGGGTCCCCTAGCCAATCAAAATGAGGAAGATGAAGAGCACGAAGGGCAACGTTGATCACACCCTTGTTCGGTTGCATGAGAATCGAAAACGTGATGCCTACAGCAATCGTGCTCACCAGCACAGGGAAAAACACAACACTGCGATAGAAGCCCTTGAAACGGAGGATCTCCGAGGTGAGCAGGACTGCCAGGGGGAGGGCAAGAATAGTCTTTGTGGCACTGGTCAGAAAGGCATAGATGAGCGAGTTCTTCAGTCCAATAGAGAGCATGGGGTCTGAGAGAAATGCAACGTAGTTCTCGAAACCAATGAACGTGGCTTCAAAGAGCGTCCACCGAGTGAGACTGAAGTAGAATGCCGAAACGGTGGGAATAATAAAAAACACGACGAACGTAAGGACTCCTGGAAGATAAAACCAGTTCGGATAGGCAGCTTGCAACGATCTGTGAATGGATTTCTTTCCCATACAATCTTTACCTTGAGAAGCGACCATCCCATTGAGGGCAGAGCCCTCAAAAGGATGGTTGCGTTGGAATCAAAGTATCATCACCACCCAGGAAGCCCCAACTGCTTGGATTGGTTGGTAACATCCCTGTCATAATTAGCGGCTGCTTCCAGCGGACTCATCTGACCTGTACCCACGGCAACGCAGAACTGCTCGAGCCTCGGTCCCTTAACTGGCGAGACGAACTCCAGTGCCGGGGCAGAGTTGCCTGCATCGATGTATCGCGCAATATCCTGTACAGCAGGAAGCACATCATCAGGAAGTTTGGCTCCCTTGATCAAATACGGACCTGCGGGGGGCACTGCCTTGTTCATGTCGGAGATGCCTTCCGGCGACACCGTATAGGCAAGGAACCGTTTCACTGCTTCCAGTTTTTCCCCGGTAGTGGTCTTGGGGATATAGTTTGCAGACAACATCCAGATAGTTGCTCCATTCTTGCTTGCATCTTCACCAGGCTGGGCGAAGAATCCGATGTCTTCAACGGTCTCCGGCCAGTTGGCATCGATGTTGGCAAGAGCCATGGAGAGCATCGGGTAGTGTGCGCCCTCACCCTTGGCAAGCATCTCAAGACCCTGATCATACTTCGCTGTTGCAAACCCGCTCTGATACCAGCCCTTATCGTAGCCTTCCTTCAGGTATTCAAACCCTTTGAGAGCGGCAGGGGTGCTGGCATACTTGATCTGGTTCGCGGTGTAGCGATCTGCAAAATCGGGAATCTGTGCTTGCACATTGTAGTAATCTGCGAGCACAAAGAGCTGGCTTGTCCACGTATCGCCATAAGTTGCAATGACAGGAGTGATTCCCGCTCTTTTAATCTTCTCGTTGTTTGCAGCAAACTCTGCCCAAGTCTTTGGTATTGACAAGCCAAGTCTCTCGTACACCCTCTTGTTGTACAGGATTCCCCCTCCCATGGCAGTCTGGTTGGGCGTTCCAAAGACGCTGTTACCTTGTGCTACCGTCGTTTTGAACGCATCATCAATCACATCCATAAACGGTTCATTCGCAAGGTCAACCAAGGTTTCATTGGGATTGAGTGCTTGCAAGAGTGACCCAGCATTGTAGTAGAAGAAATCTGTCATTTCTTTGGTGGCAAGTCGGGTCTTTACGATGTTATCGCCGTCTCCACCACCCGGACGGAGTTCCAATTCAATCCTAATGTCAGGGTTTCTTGCCATAAACCCATCTGCAGCCGCCCTTGCTTGAATCTGGTCGGATCCACTTGCCACTAAATATGTCAGTGTAATAGGACCAGCCTTCTTGACTTCGGCTTGACCTGCAGCAAAAATCGCCAATGGTAATAATACTATTACCAACAGAACCAACACTTTCTTTGCCATACTTTTCTCCTTTTTGTAGGCACATGTGCAATTTTCTTGCACTTCAAGCGATACTCCCATAGTGAAGCCTGAATTGAAACTGCCGTTTGAGATGTCTCGTATTTATGTCTTCAGTGTGGGAGTCAACCGTTTCATCAGGTCTTTCTCACGTCCCCAATGAACCTTCAGGGTGCTTGGAACAACCGCTTCAAGCTCCCAACCTAGTATCTCCATCAGATACAGATTGCCAACGGCAGTTCACTCTCTCGACAATCATCTCTGATGATATTAATTTCAGCCATTAGTATAGCATGGTTTTGACCCGAACAGTGAAATACAGCAGTCAATACGGAGTCCAAACTACCCAGATTCTCCTGTGGTAAAAATCTTCGAATAGTACTCGAATACCCTCCTTCGTATTGAATGAACACCCGAATCCCTATGGAGGAGGGTGTGCCGTAGCCACTTATCTGTCTGTAGCTCTTTTCAATCAAGATTCTTGATGTCAGCATTTCCGGTATACACCCATCCAAACGCAGCGCTTTGTTCCTTCACAATCCCTCTTGGAAGCGAGCACTGAATAGCGCGAGCTTTGCGTAGAGATCCTCCAAGATAAGGCGGGGGTCTATTCTGCGGTATACTCGGATCGGGCGATTTTGTCCGGTATGGATATACTGCATGTCCGTCCCAATCTGGGGGGCACTGATCCAATCAAACTCAAATCGATGTTCGTAGAGGATTAGACCAACGGCCGGATTATCTCCCAATACCCAGCTCTCCCCGGTTCTGAACGCACTCTTGCGTGGGATTTCTTCCTGGGCATGCTCATTAAGTTGATCAAAGAGATATTTTCCGATTTCGCCACACGGTCTCACCCGTACTTCAAGCTCTGCCAATGAGGCTGGAATCATCTCATACACGTTCTTGGGAACTTGCCACACTTCAATGGGGGAGCTGAACACCACGTTGGCCGCATTGATGTCATTGCCCAGGTTGAATTCAATCCCTCCGTTGGGATAAGTTCCCCCACCAATCCATATCGCCGTAAGACGGCCGGCTATGCGAGGCTCAGCAAGATAGGCCGCAGCCAGGTCGGTCAACGGACCAAGGAAGAGGACGAACAAGGGGCGACTATCGTCCTTCATCGCCTCTTCGATGATTAAATCGGATCCTTCGCTATTGAGAATTTCGGTTTTCGCCTTCATTGGCCGCTCTGCCCCATGATAGAGCATCCCTGCAGTGGAGAATCCCATCTTGGAAAAGATCGTCTCGAGTTCCACAAAGCTCTTCTGCATACTGTCAACATCACGACCGATTCCGTAGTGCGCTGCAATCATTCCAACATTGTCGAACTTTGGACTCAGCAAAGCTTGTACAACAGCAAACTGATCATCAGCCTCATTCTTTGCATCAGTGTTCGTAATGACGCGTACCACCTTCTCTGATGGAACCTGAAAAGCATATGACGTATATCGCACCCCATCCCTCCTGGATCAACCCTTGACCGCACCTTGGGTGAGGCCAGCAACAAAATATTTCTGAAAGTATCCAAAAACCAAAACGAGCGGGATTGTGACTAGGCTTAAACCAGCAGCATATTGGCCCCACTCAACCCCCATCTCCGTCTTGAAATTCAAAAGACCGACGGGCAGCGTCTTCAGTGTCATCGAGCTTGCCGTGGTGATTTGTGCCCACATGAGCTCCCCCCAATTGCCGATGAACGTAAAGACAACTACTGTTGCGATAGCAGGGGTGATCAATGGCAAGACAATTTTGACGAACGTTGTCAGCTCCGAGCACCCATCAATCCGTGCCGACTCGATGATATCCATCGGAATGGTTTCAAAGTATTTCTTGAAGATATACATGCTGAAGGGGATTTGCCATGCCGTATAGGGCAAAATCAGCGCGGCATGGCTACTGAGCAACCTCATTGTGGCCATCATCTTGTAGAGCGAGATGTAGATGGCTATCCCAGGGATGAAGTTGAATGTCATGAATGCCATTATGATGAATTCACTCTTGGGTACATGCATCCGCCCCAACGCATAGCCTCCGAGAGTTGATAGGAGGGTGACGAGCAACACCGAACCAACGGTAACAAAGACGGAGTTGAAGAAGTAGTCGCCCAGATGCCCCGTCGACCATGCCGCCTTGTAGTTACTCCATACCGGCTGCTTCGGAAATCCAAAGAGGTTCACAAAGAACTCCGCGGTTGACTTCAGCGATGTGAAGAGAAGGAACAAGATAGGATATGCCACAATGATGGTGCCGATGACCAATATACCGTAAGAGATTGCCACTAGTGTTCGGTTTGACCGTAGTATGGTGTCCTTAGAGTTCATAGCTCTCTCCCTTGATCAAGCCTCTGGTCAGCAGCATTCCGACCAACACAATGACAACAAAGACCACCGACATTGCTGCCCCATACCCATATCTGTTGAAGGAGAATGCATTCTGCATGATCCACATCGGCATGACAACGGAAAATTTCCCCGGTCCTCCGTTTGTCAACGCAAGGACCGTGTCATATATTTTCAGTCCGGACATGAGGGCGAAGATCGCACTTAATTGCACAAAGCCCATGATTAGTGGGAGAATGATTTTTCTCAATATTACCCAATCCCCTGCCCCTTCAATTCGAGCAGACTCAAGCAACGAGGTCGAAATCGCCTGCATACCTGCAAAGCAAAGGACCATGGTCAAACCAACTTGCTTCCACGCGGAAACAAATAAGAGGCTGTTGAGGACCGTTGCACGGTTCGTGAGCCATGCTTTCTGAAGCCCTCCAAGATTCATCAAGCGCAACAATTGATTGAGAATCCCGATCTCTGGCTCAAATACAAAGGAAAAGATCAGCGCGGTGATGACAGCGGGGATCATGCTCGGTGAGAAGAGGATAGTTCTGAAAAGAGAACCACTACGCCTACCGACATAGAGTAACAACCAAGCAAACAATACACCGACCATCACACTGACGATTGAGGAAACAACACCAAGATACACCGAATTCTTGATGGCCAGAAGGAAATTTGCATCCCTGAACGAGTCAATATAATTGTCAAAACCCACAAAAAACCGAGAACTGAACCCATTCCAGCTTTGAAAGGAGAGAATCATATTGTCCAAAAAGGGGATTACTGCAAAGAAAAGATAGACGAATGTTGCAGGCATCAAGAACACGAACCCCTTGACCATATACCTGCGCTTCAGTGCGCTTTGCATGCGTGATGCCATGACCATACTCCCAGAAACAATAGTGTACAGGTCCTACCGTGAGGACCTGTAACCATATTATCAATCGCTACCTCATTTGCCTTTGACCTTGACGCGAAGTGCCTCAAGCTTGGCAAGGGCGGAATCAATGGACTCACCGGCACAAACGGCACCAACGAGATCGTTCTGCAGATAGCTATTGATTTCAGGTGAGATGTCCTGCATGTGACGATAGCTTACCACATTGTTCCCGTCGGTCGTATTCATCAGGTCTTGCATCAACGTGTTATCAATTTTATCCTGCTTGGCTTTAATCGAAGGAAGCCTGCCGGTGGCCATCGTCTCGCTCTGCCCAGCTTCGCTGGTGTAGAACTTGATGAAGCGTACAGCCTCTTCCTTGTGGGCGGCGTTCACCGGGACAAAGAGCGCGTTGGTCACCACATTGACCGCATACTTGCCGTCAGCTTTGACCAATGGGAATTTCGCCACACCAACTTGGAAGGGAGCATCCTTCTCATACAGACCGACGTTTGATCCTGCATCAAAGAGCATCGCAATCTTACCCTGATAGAAGGCTGCTTGAACTTGGTCCTTGGTTGCAGTCAGCGCACCTTCTCCTGGATACCAATACCCCTTGTTGTACGCATCACGGAGCAACTCGAGGGCCGTTCGCAGACCTGGCGCCTCATTTGGACCAGCAAAAGGGAGGTTCCCTGATGCAGCCTGCTCAAGAACCCCATTGTTCGCCATAACCTGGTAGGCGAAGACAAGGAGTTGGTGGTTCTGTCCTGCCCAGTTACCGATTGCATAGACACCATGCTTCTTCAGCTCAGCTCCAACGACCAACAACTCGTTCCACGTTGTGGGGACCTTCAGGCCATACTGTTTGAAGATATCCTCATTGACAAACATCGTCTCAATGACCGGCTGGTAGCTTATCGCGTAATACTTGCCATTGAGCTTGCCTGCATCGATGTACTTCGGGACAAATGTATCAAGCCACTTGCCATTGTCTGCTTCAAGGTACGGGGTCAGGTCATGGGCCATGTCGCTGTTGACAAATGCGCTGATCTGGCTTCCCCAGAAGAAGGAGACATCGACGGGATTGCCCGAGGCTATACCGGTCTTGATAATTTGCTCAGCGTTGTCAAAGTCAACGGGAACAATCTGTACCTTGACATCAGGGTTCTCCGCTTCGAATTGAGCAATGATGTTCTTGTTGTACTCAGCATCCGCACCATAGAATTTGATGGTGGTCACTCCACCTTTTACAGATGCTCCCTCTTTGCCACCGGCGGCGAACATAGATCCCATGGCAATCAGGACTACAAGAGTTGTAATCAACAATTTTTTTGTTTTCATTTCATACCCTCTTTTTAAAATTTTCTTATGGTTTCGATTTCATTGTTTTTAACCATAATCCCAGATTATACCAAAACAATAGATAATGCAATATAAATATCAACAAATTCCAAACTAATTGGAATCAAATCAAAATCAATCAAAAATTGCTTTTCGTTCAGTCTCTGCTGTTTCACGCGCCTGAAGAGATCAGGCGATGATGACAGTTACTCCTGCGGCCTTCAGTCGCTTGGCATATTCAGAGCTGATTCCGCTATCGGTTATCAAGTATTTCACCTTGTCCACACTCCCAAGAGAAGCAAACAGCACCTTTTCCAGTTTAGTGGAGTCAGCGAGCAGGTAGATTGTCTTTGCAGAGGCAATCATTGCACGCTTGATGGCAAGATCACTGAACGAGGGATAGGTCAATCCCGCCTCCAGGCTGAATCCTCCTGTGGCAAGGAACAACTTCTCCACATACAGATTTTCAAAGAGCGCCAACCCCTTCTCCCCCGTAAGTGAGAGCGTAGGTGGTTTGAACTCTCCGCCAACGACAAGGATGTTGTTCGTAGGCTCCATACCGAGGTGTAGCGCGATATTCAATGCATTGGTGACAATATTCAATCCAGTGCGCGTGTTCAGATGCATAACCATTTCAGTAACGGTCGTCCCAGAATCAAGGATGATGTTGTCTCCATTGTTGACAAATTCTGCAGCCTTTTTCCCGATTCGTGCCTTCTCTTCATCATTGCCTCTACTGGGCAGCGCAAGGGAGAGCGAGGTCGATGCGAGCGTATTGAGGTATGCTCCACCATGTTGGCGGGTAATCAAGCCAGTACGTTCCAGGCTCTCCAGATCGCTACGTATTGTCGGTTCTGATACTTTGAACAGCTCCTTGAGCTCTTGGACCCGACAGCTTCCATTCTCCTGTAGTAATTGCAGTATTTTCTCTCTTCGTTGGTCTTGAAACATGGCTATCTCCCTAACTATTCCATACAAACCATCATACTCGAAAACAATCGTAAAGGAAAGACTGAGAATATCCCTGCGCACTTCAGCATTACTTACCCAATAGCTAGGAAAACTTGGCGTATGAATCCTGGTAATACCGAATAATTAACAATCAAATGTAAATGAATAGTAAATGAACGTAATTCCATCATTGACGAATACAATTATTTACCGTAGGATATACGTAAAAAGTAGTAGCCTAGGAGGGACGATATGCCTTCAGTGAAACTTGGATATGCTCCGACCCGCAGAAGTATTTTCAGTGCACCCGACGCCATCAAATATCGTAACCTGACCCGAGATCGGTTGGTGGAGCTCGGTGTCGAGTTCGTCGATATCACCGATATCAATGACGAAGGCCTGCTCTATGATGAGCAGGATATGTATCGGATTGCAGAGAAGTTCAAGAGTGAGAGGATCGATGGACTGTTCTTGCCTCACTGCAACTTTGGAACTGAGTACGTTTCTGCAAAGCTTGCCAGGGAAATGGGAGTTCCCGTTCTCTTGTGGGGACCGCTCGATGAACGGCCTGAGGAGGATGGGACGCGCCTGCGTGACACCCAGTGCGGACTCTTTGCAACGGGAAAGGTCCTGCGCAGATTCCAGGTTCCCTTCACGTATATGACCAACTGTCGTCTCGATGACCCGGTCTTTGAGCGGGGACTGTGGGATTTTCTTGCCGTCTGCAATACCGTCAAGACGTTCCGCTCCATCAAGATTCTCCAAATTTCCACTCGTCCGTATGATTTTCTTACCACCATGTGCAATGAAGGTGAACTTTTGGAGCGCTTCAACATCCACATCGCCCCGATTCCGATGCCCGAGTTGATCGAGATGGTGAGAACCTGCAAAGACCACTATGCAGAGGAAGTGGAGCAGGTAATTGACTATATCAAGGAAGAGATGATCATCAAGGTAGGTGACGAACACGTCCAGACCGTCGCTGCCCTTAAGGTCGCCATGGGAAAACTAGCGTCACAATACGGGTGTCAGGCAGTGGCAATCCAGTGCTGGAATGCCTTACAGGCTGAGCTCGGGATCATGCCGTGTGCGGCCAATGCGTTGCTCAACGACGAGGGGATTCCCGTCGTATGCGAGACGGACATCCATGGAGCCATCACAGCCCTGCTCGTCGAAGCTGCGGGGATGGGCAAGAGCCGGTCATTCTTCGCCGACTGGACCATTCGTCACCCGGACAATCCAAATGGGGAACTGTTACAGCACTGTGGGCCCTGGCCCATCTCCGTTGCTAAGGAAAAGCCGATTCTCGGCTACCCCTTGGCTTTTGACCACCCCGGCAGCCTGACGGCCGAGGCGAAGGGTGGTGTGTTGACCCTCTCCCGATTCGACGGAGACAATGGCGAGTACTCCTTGCTGTTGGGAAATGCAAAGGGTACCACCGGCCCCAAGGGCATGGGAACGTATCTTTGGATTGAGGTCGACAACATCAAGCGCCTCGAGCACAAGATTGTCTGTGGCCCGTATATCCACCATTGCGTTGGCATCCACCAGAACATCGTCCCCATCCTCTATGAGGCGTGCAAGTACATCGGTGTGAAGGCAGATTTCTATGACCCCATAGAAGAGGATGTGCAAGCGTACCTCAGAGGAGAGGATATCGCATTATTTCAGGAACAATGAACATGACACTACACGAACTCACAGTAGAGGCGACCGAGATACGCAAAGCCCTGTTGACCATGATATACCACGCAAAAGCAGGACATATCGGTGGAGCCCTCTCATCCACCGATTTGATCACGGCCCTCTACTTCTCCGTCCTCAACATCGATCCTGCCAATCCTGCATGGAAGGGCCGTGATTACTTTATCCTCTCGAAAGGGCACAGTGTCGAACCATATTTGGTTGCCTTGGCCCGTCGAGGCTTCTTTCCCGTTGAAGAGTTGTCGACGTTCTACCGCTTTGGCAGCCGCCTGATCGGTCATCCCAACAATCAAGTGCCTGGCATCGAGATGAACACCGGTGCCCTTGGCCATGGCCTCTCCATCGCTGTGGGTATGGCAATCGGCCTCAAAAAGTCACAGCGGATGAACCGGGTGTTCGCCCTCATGGGTGACGGCGAACTCGCCGAGGGCTCGATCTGGGAGGCAGCGATGGCAGCAAGCCACTACCAGCTCGACAACCTGGTCGCCATCATCGACCGCAACCATCTGCAAATCTCAGGCTCGACCGAGGATGTCATGACCCTCGAGCCACTTGCCGACCGGTGGAAGAGCTTTGGGTGGCAGGTACAGGAGATCGACGGCAATGACATGCAACAAATCGTCCAGACTCTCGGATCGGCACCGTTTGTTCAGCGAAAACCCTCGTTGGTCATTGCACACACCGTCAAGGGCAAGGGTGTTGTGGCGATGGAGAACATCGCCCACTGGCACCACGGAGTGCCCGACAAAGCTCTGTATGAGTCAGCCATGGCTACCTTCGACCGACTACAAAAGGAGCTGAACAATGAGTGAGCTACGATCGTGCCGCGAGGCATATACCGAGACCCTGCGAGAACTGGCCACCCAGGACCCCGATATCATCGTCCTCAGCTCCGATGCACGGGGCTCTTGTACCCTGAATGGGTTTGTGGACCATCTGCCTGAGCAATATGTGGAGATCGGTATCGCCGAGCAGAACCTCATCGGAGTATCTGCCGGTCTTGCTGCCGTTGGAAAGAAACCATATGTATGTGCTCCTGCATGCTTTCTCAGTGCACGGAGCCTCGAGCAAATCAAGGTCGATGTCGCCTACTCTCACCAGAACGTCAAGATTCTCGGCGTGAGCGGAGGAATCAGCTACGGTGCGCTTGGTGCAAGCCACCACACCCTCCATGACATTGCGGCCCTGCGCGCCATCCCTGACATCATGGTGATCATCCCCTCCGATGCTGTCCAGACCCAAGCCGTTCTCAGACAGGTCAGTGCTTTGGACGGTGCAGCATACATCCGTATCGGTCGCGATAAAATCCCTGCTGTCTATGCAAGTCGACCAGAGGTTGAGCCATTCACTCTCGGCAAGGCGACCCTGCTGCGTGACGGACGTGACGTGACCTTGGTCGCATGTGGAGAGCTCGTCCACCATGCACTGATGGCGTGCGACCTCCTTGCAGAACAAGGCATCGAGGCGCGGCTTTTGGATATGGCAAGCCTCAAACCCTTCGACACTGACGCCATCATCCAGGCGGCGGAGGAGACCCGGGCCATCGTAACCATCGAAGAACACAGCATCAATGGAGGCCTGGGAGCCACCGTCAGTCAAATCGTCACCGCCCACCATCCCATTCGCGTGCGGACCCTTGCCCTTCCAGACGAGTTCTTGGTCACCGGCACAAGTCTTGAGTTGTTTGCACATTACCGGTTGGATGCCAAGGGTATTGCCGCCAGCACTGCTGACCTGCTGGCATCGACGGAGACCCATTGATATGGAGAGCTACATCCTTTCGTTCGACCAAAGCACATCGACAACCAAAGCCCTGCTCTTCGATCAGGGTGGGAACTTGGTGACCAGAAGCGACCAAGCACACCGACAAATCGTCAACGACCGAGGATGGGTGGAGCACAATGGTGAAGAGATTATCGCTAACCTGTATGCGGCAACCCAGACACTCTTACAAGAGAGCGGGGTCGATCGATCGAAAATCAAGGGGGTGGCGTTATCCAATCAGCGGGAGACAGCCATTGCATGGGATCGAAGAACGGGCAGGAGCCTTAATAATGCCATCGTGTGGCAGTGCGGACGTGCCCAGCACATCTGCGATGAACTTGACGCATCAAAGGCCTTCATCCACTCTCGGACCGGCCTCCACCTCTCCCCGTACTTCAGTGCAGCAAAAATGGCTTGGCTGATGCGAATGGTCCCCGCGGTACAGGAACAAGCGGAGACCGGAACACTCGTTCTTTCGACCATGGACAGCTACGTACTCTACCACCTCAGTGAGGAGAAGGTCATCAAGACCGAAGCGTCTAACGCTTCGCGTACCCAACTGCTCAATATCCACACTGGGCAGTGGGATGAGGAGGTGACCGCCACGTTCGGCATACCGCTCTCCGCTCTGCCTAAAATTTGTGACTCCAATGCCCTATTTGGGCACACCACCCTCGGTGGGCTGCTGGAACAACCAGTACCGATCCATGGAATTCTCGGTGACTCCCAAGGGGCGCTCTATGCCCAAGGGTGCCTTGATCCCGGATCGATGAAGGCAACGTACGGAACCGGTTCTTCGGTCATGATGAACATCGGCAACACGTTACTCTTCTCAGAGGATCTGGTGACCAGCATCGCATGGTCTCTGGATGGGGAGTGTACCTACGTCCTTGAGGGCAACGTCAATTACAGTGGGGCCACCATCTCCTATCTTGTCGATGACCTGGGACTGCTCAAGAGCGTCAAGGAGGTAGAGGCGCTGGCACACAATGCCAAGGACATCGAAGGACTCTACATAGTCCCGGCCTTCTCCGGTTTGGGTGCTCCCTACTGGGACGCCAACGCCCGCGGCTTGATTACCGGCCTGGATCGCCGTTGTACGAAGGCGGAGATTGCCCGGGCAGCAGAACAGGCCATCGCCTACCAGATAGCCGATATCGTGTTCTTGATGGACGAACAGAGTGGCCACCGTGTCAAGACCATCGGTGTGGACGGAGGAGCCACCAACGATACATACCTGATGCAGTTCCAAGCCGATATCCTACAGTGCTCACTCAACGTCTCTGCCATTGAAGAGCTCAGTGGCCTGGGACCGGCTCTCCTGTGTGCACAAACGTGTGGTGTCATTGAAGGTGGCACCTCCCGTATGCGCGAGGCGAAAGTGACATACCAGAGCCAGATGCCCGTCCAAGAGCGCAATCGTCGTTACCAAGGTTGGAAGCAGGCGGTGAGACGGGCTATGGTTGACTGAAACCCCAGCCTCTCGCCGTACCAATCCCCGTCCACTGATGGTACACTCTCAACTACGAGAGAGCGTTGAGTGTCATGAGGGAGAGGCGTACGGTCTTTGAAGAATGAACGTCACACAACCAAGGCGCTCTCCCAAACGTAGGAGGAGTCATGACCCACATACCCTATGGCATGGTTGGAGGAGGACCTGGTGCCTTCATCGGTGATGTCCATCGAAAAGCCATCCAGATGGACGGCCTTGCCACCCTGAGAGCCGGATCGTTCAGCCGCGACAGTGAGAAATCCAAGGCCCATGGCAGGGCGTTGGGCATCGAGAGCGATCGCCTCTACAGCGATTACCGCCAAATGGCCCAGCAGGAGAGCGAGCGAAGCGATGGCATCAAGTTCGTGGTCGTCGTCACCCCCAACAGCACCCACTATGAGATTTGCAGGGCGTTCTTAAAGAAGGGCATCCACGTTGTCTGCGACAAGCCGCTGACCTTTACAGTGGAGGAGAGCGAGGAGCTTGAACGCCTCAGCCGCGAGCAAGACCTGCTCTTTGGGGTCACGTACACCTATACCGGCTACCCGGCTGTCAAAGAGATGCGCAGGATGGTGAGCGACGGCCTCTTGGGGAAGATTCGATTTGTGAATGGAGAGTACGCACAACAGTGGTTGGCAAACCCAGTCGATGAATCGAGCCCGCTTGCCCCCTGGCGGACAGATCCCACGGTATCGGGGACCTCAAACTGCCTGGGTGACATCGGCAGTCACGTCGAGAACCTGGTGGCGACCATCACGGGCTTGAGGATCGAGCGCGTCTGTGCCCGCCTGGACTCACTGGTGGAAGGACGCACCCTCGATGACAACGTCTCGGTGATGGTCGACTACGTAGGTGGGGCAAAGGGTCTCTACTGGACCAGCCAGATCGCCTTTGGCTACGACAATATGCTGAGCATCAGGATCTTTGGTGAGAAGGGGAGCCTCGCGTGGTGCCAGGAGGATCCCGACCACTTCACCTTCACCCCAAATGGCGCACCCAAGCAGATCTTCAGTCGAGGACGTGATACCTTCGCCCCCGAGGCACAGCGCTACAACCGCATCCCGGCAGGCCACCCCGAGGGGGTCTACGAGGCCTTCGCCAACATCTACAAGAGCTTTGTAGAGGCGTTGGCCAAGAGACTCGACGGGAAAAGGCTGGTTGAAGAAGACCTTGACTTCCCCTCGGTGAGTGAAGGCCTTGATGGGGTGCGCTTCATCGAGCGCTGTGTAGAGAGCAGCAAAAATGGCTCGGTCTGGGTGGATATGCACTGACGGGGACGGGTACTGCAGATGCCCCTGGCCTTCGAGGCAGTATGGGCCGACTACGGCTTTTCTTGTCCCCATTGATGTCCGTTATCCCCTATTACCCCATTTTACCGTTGTGAAATCGCTGTACGGGGAGTATGATATTTCAAATGACGGAGGATAGGGTCACGGAGCAGAAGGGGTTTCTCAGGTATTTCGTCATCTCGATGGTGCTCATTTTTGTGAGCCTGATCACCGTTCGGTATGTCAAAGTATCACTGTGGGAGAAGATCAACCGCACCGGTCGTGAACTCATCGCTGTCCATACGATCATCGATGAAACAAAAGACCTGTCGTTGGCCCTCTCTGCAATGCGCCTGGGTGAACGCGGGTATCTACTCACCGGCGAAGACCACTACCTTGATTTGACCCGACAACACGCGCAAACCTTCACCACCACCCTCTCCGCCCTGATCGATCACGTTGGCCCATCAACGGAGGGTGGGCAGTTGTTGCGTGCCCTGGAGGCAGGTTTTGAGCAGTTGATGGGTGAAGCGGTCATGCCGCTTCTCTCCCTCCGCCCCCCGGCCGGGCAGTCCATCACCGCTGAGGAGCAGGTACGGTACGCAGGCCTGATGGATGCATCACAATCGATCGCCATCGAGCTCACCTCCATCATCGAGGTATTTCGTACACTCTTGGAGTCGGATTTTATCCAGTTGCAGCGAGAGACCGAGCGCCTGATGACCGTCGACCGACGGACGATGATCATCGCCCCGATGATCATCATCCTCGTCATGTTGATCGCCGGCACCTATGCCACGCTACGCCTCGACCGATACAAGGGTCAGCAACAACGCGACCAGGCAGATCTCAGGATGGCGCGCGACCGCCTCGCCATGATCATCACAAGTTCAAACATCGGCACTTGGGAGTGGGAAGTCAGGACGGGCATCATGACGATCAATGACCGCTTTGCCGCCTTGATCGGGTACCAGCTCGATGAGCTCGAGCCATTCACGATGCGTCGATATGAGCGCCTCATCCATTGCGACGACGTTCCCCGCATGGAGCTGGCGACCAAAGAGCTGCTGAGCGGCGAGCGTGATTTCTACAGCTGTGATATCCGCCTCCGCCACAAGGATGGACATTGGGTGTGGATCCTCAACCAAGGCCAGTCCATCAGTCGTGACGAGGAGGGCAACCCCCTCTTGATGATCGGCATCAACACCGATATCAGCGACCGCATCTCGGCAGCCGAAGAGCTCAAGCAGCGCGAGGAGGAGAGTCGTAAACTCTTTGAGACGATGAGCCAGGGCTTCCTCTACGGCAAGATCATCGTCGATGACGATGGAAGGCCAATCGACTACCAGATCCTGCGGGTCAACAAGGGCTTCTCCTCCCAAGTCGGTGTGACGGAGGCCCAAGTGGTGGGAAAACGATTTACTCAATTCGTCACCAGCGAAGACCCCAGTGTGTGGATCGAGCACAACGGGAGAGTCGCCCTCAGCGGAGAGTCGACGACCTTCGAGGCATTCGGTAGCTACAGCCACCGCCTCTTCCGGGTCTCATCCTACTGCCCTCAAATCGGCTACTTCGCCATGATCTTGGAGGACATCACCCAGGAGCGGGAGCTGGAGCGCCGCCTTGATGAGGAGAAGAACCTCTTTGAGACCACCCTCTACAACATCGCCGACGGGGTCATCGCCACCGATGAGCACGCATTGGTACAGTTTTTGAATCCACCTGCTGAAGAGATGACCGGCTGGCAGAGTGATGAGGCTCGCGGCCAACAGCTCGGTGAGGTGCTCAGGACCTTCAGTGACCGCAATGGTGTCCGCCTGCCTACCCCCTTTGAGAGGGTGGGGGCGGCGCATGCAACCGTTACAGCCGTCGAGGGGACGATCCTCATCTCCCGCGATGGCGTGCAGCGATACATCGGGGGAAAATCAACCCCCATCACGGGGCCTGATGGAGCAATCCTCGGCACGGTCATCATCATGAGAGACATCACCGAAGAGCGTAAGCGGCAGCAGGAGATCCTCTCGCTCAGCTACGTCGATCCACTGACGAACCTCAACAACCGCCGCTTCTACGACCAGTACAGGGTCGAGCTGGACACAGCGGAGCACTACCCACTCTCTTTGATCATCGCCGATGTCAACGGCTTGAAACTTACCAACGACGCCTTCGGCCACGATGTGGGCGATACACTCTTGCAGACGGTAGGATCGACCTTGGTCAATGTATGCCCCACCGAAGCGCCTCTTTGCCGCATCGGCGGCGATGAATTTGTCATCCTCTTGCCCAACAGCAGCGAGCGAGAGGCGAAAGCCATCAGCACCCGGGCCATGGAGGAGTTTTCCGGCAAGCGGGTGGGCGATGTACCGGTATCAGTGAGCTTCGGCTATGCGGTCAAGGAGGACGAGGCCACGTCCTTCGAGACGGTTTTCAAGCGGGCCGAGGATGTAATGTACCAGAACAAGCTGGCGATCAACTTGCGCTACAAGAAGTCGGTCATCACCACGATACTCAAACGCCTCTTCGAAAACTACCCGTCGCTGAAAACCCACTGCGAGCAGGTGGCCTTCTATAGCAGCGAGTTCGCCCGGTCGTTGGGCTTTCCACGCAACGAGATAGCCCAGATGCGCCTCGCCGGCCTCTACCACGATATCGGGCGCGTCAGCTTCACCTCCTGGCTCTTGAAGAAGCGGGACGAAGAACTGACCAAGAGTGAACGGATCGAGATCAAACGCCACGCAGAGATCGGCTACAACATCCTCAGCTCGGTGCCCGACTACGCCTTCATCGCCCAGGCGGTGCTCCACCACCACGAGCGCTGGGACGGCAGGGGCTACCCCCAGGCCCTGAAGGGCAACGCCATCCCCCGCCCAGCCCAAATCTTGGGCATCGCGAACTTCTTCGTCGATGTTCTTGAGGTCGATGGGGCGACGGAGGAGTCGGCCCGTCAGGAGCTCATCGAGCGCGAGGGGACGTACTTTGATCCACATTTGATCAGACACTTCATCGAACATGTCATCGACCGTACGCCGGTCACACCACTGTAGCCGGTGGTACTCTGCTAGAGAGAACTCCAACGGCTCGCCACTTGGCCCCTCGATGGCGGGGAAGCTCACCCCATGGTCCAAGAAAACCTGAGATCTCTTCCATCGTTGAGCAGAGCGGGGGCAATCGGTCAAGAGATGCTTGACTTGTTGCCTCGATGTCCTACCATGAACGCATGACTACCGGACACTCCCTCACCACCCTTGTTCAAGATTTGATCAGGATTCCCAGCCTCTCGGGCCAAGAGGCTGCAATCGTCACCTTCATCATGCGCCAGATGGAGAGCCTCGGCTACGACCGTGTCCACACCGATGAGCTGGGCAGTGTCACCGGCTCAATCCTTGGAAACCGTGAGGGGGCGAGCATCCTCCTCGACTGCCACATCGACACCGTCGCGGTAGAGAACAGCGAGGCATGGACCGTCGACCCCTTTGGGGCTGAGATCCATGACGGAAGAATCTATGGTCGGGGCGCTGGAGACATGAAGGGGGCGGCAGCTGCCATGATCGAGGCGGGCGCACACTTCAAGCGGAAGAGCGGAGGCAACTTCGCCGGTTCGCTGCACGTTGCCTGTACTGTCTGTGAGGAGTGCTTTGAAGGGTATGCTGCAAAGCTGATCGCAGAACGCATCGCCCCCGATGTGGTCATCATCGGTGAAGCCTCCGAGCTCAACCTCAAGCGCGGACAACGCGGCAGGGCAGAGATCAGCCTTGCTACGTACGGCAAGAGCTGTCACTCCAGCAGCCCGCACGCCGGGGTCAACGCCATCGAGGCGATGCTCACCCTCCTGCCTGAAATCCTTCGCCTACCCCACCCCACCCACCCGATCTTGGGAGCAGGTATTCTCGTTGCCACCGACATCAAGAGCAGCCCCTACCCCGGTCGATCGGTCATCCCCGACCGCTGTACCGTCACCTTCGACCGCCGCCTCCTCGTCGACGAGAGCCGGCAGTCGGTACTCGCCCCGATCCAGCGGGTCCTCGATGACCACTGCTCAATCGATGCTTCGCTTCGCTATAGTGAGGGGACCATCACCTGCTATACGGGAAGAACCATCGAGGCAGCACGCTTCTTCGATGCCTGGCTCTTGGATGACGAGCATCCGGTGGTCAAGGAGGGTCTGGCGGCACTGCGATCGGTCTCCATCGCCGCCGAGCTCTCCCACTACCGCTTCTGTACCAACGGCAGCTGCTATGCCGGCTTGCTTGGCATCCCCACCATCGGCTTTGGACCGGGGGACGAGGAGATGGCCCATACCGTCGATGAGTACGTCAGAATCGAAGAGGTGGAGGCCGCGTTTACCGGGTACCTCGCTTTGATCGAAACCCTGCTGTCAAATCCCTGATCATCTGCTATGATGGGCCCATGAAATACGTACGTTTGACCACCGACAACACCATTCGGTACGGCATCCTTGAGGATGAGATGATCCGCCTCATCGACAGGACCCCATTTGAAGCGTTCCAGATCACCGACGAAACGATTCCCCTCGAGAAAGCGCGCCTGCTGGCTCCCACCCCCTTCTCCAAGGCAATCTGCATCGGGCTGAACTACCGTGACCACGCCGAGGAGCTGGACCTCCCCATACCCGAGGATCCGGTGGTCTTTCTCAAGCCCTCCACCTCAATCCTTGGGCCAGGGGAGGACATCGTCAAACCGCAGATGTGCACCCGACTCGACTACGAGGCTGAGCTGGCAGTGGTCATCAAGAAGCAGGCGCGCTTTGTCCCCATCGAGGAGGCGCATTCGTACATCCTCGGCTACAGCTGTGCCAACGATGTGACGGCGCGCGACCTACAGCCCAAGACGGGGCAGTGGACGGTTGCCAAGGGCTTTGATACCTTCTGCCCCTACGGGCCGTTCATCAGTGATGAGGTCGATCCGTCGAACCTTGCCATCGAGAGCCGGGTCAATGGAGAACTCAGACAATCCTCCAACACCCGCCACCTCATCTTCCCTGTCCCCCACCTGGTCAGCTACCTCTCGGCGGTGATGACCCTCCTGCCCGGCGACATCATCCTCACCGGAACGCCGGGAGGTATCGGAGCGATGGAGCGGGGGAACACGGTGGAAATCGTCATCGAGGGGTTGGGAAGGCTAGGCAACCAGGTCGTGTAGGAGCGGCAAGAGCAGGGCCTGTCACACCAGAAGAAGCACATCGCAGATTATCTGTGCGATGTGCTTCGATCGTCGATGGGGCAAAGAGGCCTCTCGTTTCTACTACTCTGCCTGAAGCGTCTCCAACACCTCACGTACCGTGGCCACCGCTGTATCGATCTCCACTGTTTCCACCACCAGGGGTGGCACGAAGCGCAAGACATCAGATCCTGCACTGAGGACCAGCAGGCCCTTGGCAAAACACGCTTCGACGACCGTGCGCGGGGGGATGGAGAGGACCACGCCCTGGATCAGGCCCATACCGCGCACTGCCGTACAGAGGGAGGGGAATTGGGCAACCAGCTGCTCCAGCTTCCCATGAAGATATGATCCCATCTGCTGGACGTGGTCGGTAAAGGATTCATCACTCAGCCGCCGCACCATCTCGTTGATGCCTGCTGCAGCCAGGACATTGCCACCGAAGGTCGAGGCGTGGTCTCCCGGCTTGAAGATTGCATTGGCCTTGCCGCGTGTCATCATCGCCCCGGCGGGAATCCCTCCGGCCAGCGCCTTGGCGGTGGTCAACACATCGGGCCTCACCTGGTAGACCTGGTGGGCGAAGGGCTTTCCACTGCGCCCCATGCCCGTCTGCACTTCGTCATAGATGAGCAGCATGTCGTGCTCGTCACAGAGGTCCCGCAGGCCTTGGAGGAACTCTGCCGTTGCCGGGACAATGCCCCCCTCCCCTTGGATCGGCTCGACGATGATGGCACAGGTCACTTCGCTCACCAGCGCCTTGACGGACTGTAGGTCATTGAAGAGTGCATAGGAGAAGCCCTGGGGCAGCGGATCGAAGTGTGCATGGTACTTGGCTTGCCCGGTTGCCGTAATGGCGCCGTAGGTGCGTCCATGGAAGGAGTCGACCATCGAGATGATCTGGTTCTTCTTGGGGGTGTGCAGGTTGCCGAACTTGCGGGCAAGCTTGAGGGCCGCCTCATTGGCCTCGGCGCCACTATTGCAGAAGAAGACCCGATCCATCTGCGCCAGCGCGGTCACTCCCTTTGCAGCCGCGATGGCCTGGCTGTTGTAGTAGAGGTTGGAGCAGTGCAACAGCCCCTGCTCCAAGACCTGTTCAATGGCTGCGGTGAGGCCGGGATCCTTGTACCCGAGCGCGTTGACGGCGATGCCGCCGACAAAGTCCAGATAGCGTTTCCCATCCTCGCTGGTGAGGTACATGCCCTCACCGCCACAGAAGACGACCGGTACTTGGGCGTAGGTGTCCAAGAGGTAGTGTTTTCCCTCTTCAATGCTCATGATGGCTCTCCTTCTTTCTCGGTGACCATGGTCCCGATTCCCTCGGTGGTGAAGATCTCCAACAGGATGGCGTGGGGAAGGCGCCCGTCGAGGACGTGGACGCTCTCCACCCCCTTCTCAAGGCCATCGAGACAGCACTCCACCTTGGGGATCATCCCCCCCTTGATCGTTCCGTCAGCGATATAGGCGAGTGCTTCCCTCCGGCTGAGACTGCGCAGGATCGTCGAGGGGTCGTCCTTGTCCTTGAGGATGCCCTCGACATCGGTGAGGAAGATCAACTTCTGGGCTGCAAGGGCCCCGGCGATGGCGCTTGCTGCATAGTCGGCGTTGATGTTGTAGGTGTTGCCCAGGGTGTCGACCCCCACCGGGCTGACCACCGGCACGAAGTTGTTGGCCAGCAACGTCTCGATGAGGGTGGTGTCCACCTCATCGATGCTGCCCACATAGCCGAGGTCCCGACCCGATCCATCGAGTTTCTTGGAACAGGTCAGCGTACGCCCATCCTTACCGCTGATCCCCACCGCCTTGATACCAACCCCCTCCAACGAGTCGACCAACGCCTTGGCGATCGAGCCGGAGAGGACCATCTCAGCCACGTGGGCGGTCTCGGCATCGGTGACGCGCAGCCCATCGACGAAGACACTCTCCTTGCCCAACCGGTCGAGGAGTCGGGAGATCTCCTTGCCCCCGCCGTGGACGACCACCGGCTTGAGGCCGATGTACTTGAGCATCGCGATGTCCTGGATGACCGACCGCTTCAGGTTCTCATCGACCATCGCAGATCCCCCGTACTTGACGACCACCGTACTGCCGGCAAAGCGGCGGATGTAGGGGATTGCCTCGATGAGGACCTGGGCCTTCACTATCTCTTCATGCATGGTGTGTTTCATCAGCTTCTGTACTCCCCATTGATCCGTACGTACTCATAGGAGAGGTCGCACCCCCAGGCGGTTGCCTGCCCCTCCCCCTCCTTGAGGACGGCGAGGGTCACGATCTCACGCTCGGAGAGGATGGCTCGGGCGAGGCGCTCGTCGAAGGCGAGTGGCACACCCGCCTCCACCACCTGCACACGCCCCTTCTCACTCATGAAGTAGAGGTCCACCGAACGGGGGTTGAACGAGGCGCCGCTGTAGCCCATCGCACAGAGGATGCGCCCCCAGTTGGCGTCGCTTCCGAAGAAGGCGGTCTTCACCAGACTGCTGGAGATGATGGAGCGTGCCAGGGTGCGGGCCGCCTGCTTGTCCTTGGCCCCTTGTACCGTCACCTCCAGGAACTTGCCTGCCCCCTCCCCGTCGCGAACGATGAGCTTGGCCAGCGCGGTGTGCACATAGTCGAAGGCATTCTTGAAGACCTCCCACTGGGGGTGCGCGGGAGAGAGTGAAGCAGAACCGCTGGCCCCATTGGCCAGCACCAGGACGGTATCGTTGGTCGAGGTGTCGCCGTCGACGCTGATCATATGGTATGAGTCGATGATCGAGGTGCCCAAGAGTGCCTGCAACACCGGCTTTTCAATGGTTGCGTCGGTGGTGATGAAGCTGAGCATCGTGGCCATGTTGGGGTGGATCATCCCGCTGCCCTTGGCCATCCCGGCGATGTGGACTTGCGTGCCTTCGATCTCAACACAGACGGCCACCTCCTTGGTGAAGGTATCGGTGGTAAGAATTGCGGTGGCTGCATCAAGAGACGCCTGGCGTGATGCATCGAGGACCTTTGCGGCAGCCTCGATGCCCTCGGCGATGGGAATCATGGGAAGCGGGACCCCGATGACGCCGGTGGAGCAGACCAGCACCTCATTGGCAGAGAGTGCAAGTGCATCGGCGGTGAGGGTGGCCATCGCTTGGCAATCTGCATCACCTTGGGCAGCGGTGCAAGCATTGGCGTTGCCACTGTTGACGACCAGGGCGCGTACCGTCGCTTCGTTTGCCACGATATGCTGGTCCCACACCACCGGAGCGGCCTTGACCACGTTGGTGGTGAAGGAACCGGCGACGGTGCACGGTCGGTCGCTGGCGATGATCGCAAGGTCCTTCTTGCGCTTCTTGATACCGCAGTAGACCCCTGAGGCCGAAAAACCTTTTGGGGCGGTGACTCCGCCATCGATGATCTTCATACTGCTGCTCCTCCTAGAGCGGGCTGGCCACTGCCACCGCCAAGCCCGCGGTCTCATCAAGTCCAAATCGGATGTTCATGTTCTGAACCGCCTGTCCGGCAGCTCCCTTGATCAGGTTGTCGATCGCCCCGAGCGCGATGACCCGTCGCGTCCGCTCGTCGACCCTCCAGCCGATGGCGCAGACGTTGGTGTTGCGTACAAAGCGCGTCTCGGGCAGGGAGGAGCCCATCAGGCGGATGAACGGCTCACCGTGGTAGTACTCATCATAGGCGCTTTCAATCTCATCGCTCCCCACTCCCGGCTTCAGGTTCGCATAGCAGGTGGAGAGGATGCCGCGGTTCATCGGTACCAGGTGGGGGGTGAACTGGACCACCAACGCTGCGCCGTGCTCGCGGGAGAGCTCCTGCTCGATCTCGGGGGTGTGGCGGTGGGTAGCGACCCCGTACGCCTTGTAGTTTTCGTTGACCTCACAGAAGAGTGAATCGACCTTCTCGCTGCGCCCCGCACCGCTGGTCCCACTGGCGCTGTCGATGATCAGGGAAGCAGGATCGACCAACGCCTTGCCCAAGAGTGGGGCGAGGGTGAGGATCGAAGAGGTGGTGTAACACCCGGGGTTTGCGATGAGCTGCGCTGCCCTGATGGCGCGCCGGTGGAGTTCACACAGCCCGTAGACGCTCTGGGCAAGCAAATGGCTGCTGGGGTGGTCGCTCTGGTACCACGACTGGTAGACACGATAATCGCTGAGGCGGAAGTCCGCACCCAGGTCGATGACCACACAGCGGGCGAGGATCTCCTCGGTGACCTTATGGCTCGCCATCCCATGGGGAAGGGCGAGAAAGAGGACGTCACAAATCTGGGATGCCGCTTCGATGTCCTCCTCCTGCAACGGCAGGTTGCACAGAAGGGCGAGGGAGGGATAGACCTCCCCAAAGTGTTTTCCCACATGGGAGTGGGAGGCCAGGTACCCGATGGTGACGTGTCGGTGGGCGCTGAGAAGGGCGACGAGCTGGGAGCCGGCATAGCCGGTTGCCCCGATGACCCCTGCTGTAATCATACTATCCTCCAATTGGATAAGATTGGTATAATTATACAGAGATTTCTATCTTTGCCTAGTATCTATGCATATAATTTCATAATTTCTGTATATTGGGGACTCTCTCAGCGACTATTCAGTTGCAAACCGTTCGATGGGACCAGTGGTATTTCCCATCACTGTCGTTTCTTGGCCACATGGCCGCTCACCAGCTTGAGCAGTATCTCATCGACCTCCAAGTCGGCACGGGTGTGCGTGGCATCGATCCTGGGGTGTTTCATCAGGTGGACGTACGCGGCGCTGATGATGGAGGCCGCCTCCACCGGTTCGACGATGCCGGTGTCGAT
>Ga0265293_10002879_pt1 | contig 33218 bp, 28 predicted proteins | sample Munlanlewell138R_FD_192505 | JGI IMG/M metagenome (GOLD analysis project Ga0265293, IMG submission 192505) | Leachate microbial communities from a municipal landfill in Southern Ontario, Canada - Leachate well 138R | ecosystem: Engineered > Solid waste > Landfill > Unclassified | place: Canada... | reverse complement strand
GAAAGGCGTCAGCACGCGCAGCGCGATCTGCTGGTAGGAAAGACCACGCATGGCGCGGATGTCTGCGGCGGAAAATTGCGGCCACTCCTGCGGAAGATAAAGGCCGCCGTCGCGCGCCAGCCCTGCAAGGACGGCATCCGAGAAACCGAGACGAGGTGCTTCACCACGGGTGCTGATGTAGTTCATGAAAGGTATTCCGTCTTTCCAGTCGGCAGGCGTGTGGATTTGTCGCTTTCGTCAGTCGCATTTTCGCCGCCGGATTGCTATAGGACACCACCGTCGCGAGAGGGAAATGCACTTCATGGTCGCTGCTACATCGAATTTTCGCTTTTTTACGGGCCTTGCTCTGTCCGGCATGTTGCTGGCTTTGGCGGGGTGCCAGTCGAACAGCGGTGATGTGCTGAACGTGCAGGACAAGCAGGCCGCCAGTGGCGAGAAGGTATTGGCCAGCGAGCTGAATGCCTACTGCCCGACGCTGACCTTGCGTGAAGGTACGGCCTATTTCAACACCTATGCCAGAGGCGGTCAGGACGATGCTTCAAAGATCGTCTATCAGGCGTCCATCGGCGAGGTTACCCGCGACTGCAAAAGGGCGAACGGCCAGCTGACCATGAATGTCGCGGCTGCCGGCCGCATCGTTCCCGGCCCGCAGGGCACAGCCGGAACCATCACCATGCCGATCCGCGTGGTGGTGACGCGCGGCAGCAACGTGCTGTATTCGCAGCTTCACCAGCACAAGGTGCAGGTGAGCGATACCACCTCCGCCACCCAGTTTGTGTTCAACGATGGGAACGTGACGGTTCCTGAGCCGAGCGCGCGCGATTATCAGGTGTTCGTCGGCTATGACGAAGGCCCGCCGAAGCCCAAGGCCGCTGACAAGCCGCGCCCCGTCGCGCGCAAGAAGGCACCGGCCCGCACAGCGCAGCAGCCTGCGCCCGCCGCTCCTGCGGCGCAACAGCAGCCGGCTACCACCTCGGCATCGGATATTCCGCGCTGATTGAAAAAAGGCCGCTTTCGAGCGGCCTTTTTAGTATGTTTGATGCTCAGTCGTCTTCCGACCATGTGAGCAGGGCGTCGAGCACGCTCCTGAAATCGCTCCAGCGGCGGATCGAGGTTTCAGCACCTGCTTCCGTCAGCACATCGGCATGGCCAGGATAGGAATGCGCACCGCCGGTGAAGCCGATAACACGCATGCCGGCTGCGCGCGCACCGGCAATGCCGTGCACGGAATCTTCGATGACGAAGGTGCGTGCCGGATCGGCATTGAATTCCTTCGCAGCATGCAGGAACACATCGGGCGCCGGCTTGGTCCTGCCCGTGGGCAATTCAGGCGCGGAGAATATCGGACCCCTGAACAAAGGCAGGATACCCGTCTTCTCCAGCATGGCGCGAATGCGTTCGCTGGACGAATTGGAGCATATGCAGCAGGGCACGGAAACCTGCGCGACGGCCTCGCGCACGCCTTCGATGGCGCGCACTTCCTGACGCAACCTGCGATCGACGGCAGCTTCGGCCTGATCGATCAGCGTGGCCTTAAAGGGCAGGCCCGAGATTTCCTCGATGCGCAGCAATATGTCCTTGAACGTGAGGCCGGCATAGGTCTGCGCCAGTTCCTCGGCCGAAATCCCGAAACCCGCTTCGGTAAGCAGCTCGGCTTCCACGCGTGCGGCGATAATTTCCGAATCGACCAGAACCCCGTCGCAGTCGAAGATGATGAGGTCGGGCTTTTCCATGGCGTTCCGCATTTCTGTTTCAAAGGGGGAGAAGGCACCAGCATCTGGTGGCGCGGGCATACATCAAGGTGTGAAGCCACGCAAATTGCGCCGGTCCTTCACGGATTATTTACGCTGATGGGTAACCATAACAGCAGGTAAACAGTAACGCGCATCCTGGGTGTACAACATGTCTGCAGTACGTCGTCTCAACGAGTTTTCCGGCGTTTCTTCCAGAACGGAATGGCTGGACACGATCCTCAAGGGCGACTGCGTGGCGGCGATGAACCGGCTTCCCGACGCTTCCGTCGATGTCATCTTCGCCGATCCCCCCTACAACCTCCAGCTCAATGGCGACCTGCACCGGCCGGACCAGTCCAAGGTCGATGCGGTGGACGATGCGTGGGATCAGTTCGAGAGCTTCGAGGCTTACGATGCCTTCACCCGCGCCTGGCTTCTGGCCGCCCGCCGTGTGCTGAAGCCGAACGGCACCATCTGGGTCATCGGCTCCTACCACAACATTTTCCGCGTCGGCGCCAAGATGCAGGATCTGGGGTTCTGGATCCTCAACGACATCGTGTGGCGCAAGACCAACCCGATGCCGAATTTCCGTGGCCGCCGTTTCCAGAACGCGCATGAGACGATGATCTGGGCCTCGCGCGACGACAAGGCCAAGGGCTACACCTTCAATTATGAAGCGATGAAGGCGGCCAATGAGGATGTGCAGATGCGCTCCGACTGGCTGTTCCCGATCTGCACCGGCAATGAGCGTCTGAAGGACGACAAGGGCGACAAGCTGCATCCGACGCAGAAGCCGGAAGCCTTGCTGGCGCGTGTCATGCTGGCGTCGACAAAGCCGGGCGATGTCGTGCTCGACCCGTTCTTCGGGTCCGGCACCACCGGCGCCGTTGCCAAGCGGCTCGGCCGCCACTTCGTCGGCATCGAGCGCGAGCAGGAATATATCGACGCGGCGATGCAGCGCATCGAGGCCGTGAAGCCGCTGGGCGCGATGGAGCTTACCGTTCTGACCGGCAAGCGCGCCGAACCGCGCGTCGCCTTCGGCAGCCTCGTCGATACGGGCCTGATCAAGGCCGGCACCACGCTATGGGATTCGCAGCGCCGCTGGTCGGCGAAGGTGCGCGCCGATGGCACGCTCTCGATCGGCGACGATGCCGGCTCCATCCACAAGATGGGTGCGCGCGTGCAGGGTTTCGATGCCTGCAACGGCTGGACCTTCTGGCACTATGAGCGTGCCGGCGGCCTGACGCCGATCGACGAACTGCGCCGCATTGCGCGCCTTGGCATGGAAAAGGCCGGAGCCTGACCGACTGGAAAGAGCCTGACCGGCTAGAAACTGATCCCGCGCGCGACGAGATCGCGTTCGAGCGCGCGGGCATCGGTAAACAACACCGCCTGCCATCCGGCGCTTTGCGCGCCCTCGACATTCTTTTCGCTGTCATCGATGAACAGCGTGGCCGCCGGTTCCGTCCCGAAGCTCGCCACATGATGGTCGTAGATGGCCCGGTCCGGCTTGATCAGCCCGATCTCGCCTGAAACGGTGACGCCGCGCGGCTTTTCGAGGAACGCAAATCGGCTGCGTGCTTCCGCAAACGTATCCGCCGCCCAGTTGGTCAGCATGGTCACGTCGTGGCCGGCGTCGATCAGCCTTTCGAGCAGCGCGACGCTGTCGTCATAGGCATGCGGCACCATCTCGTGCCAGTGCCGGCGAAAGGCGCGGATATTGTCCGCATGGTCTGGATGTTCGGCGATCAGCAGCGCTTCCGCCTCTTCCCATGTGCGCCCGCGATCCTGCTCGATATTCCACGCGTTGGTGCAGACATTGCCGAAGAACCACTGGCGCTTGGCCGGGTCGGGAATGATGCGGCTGAAGGGAATGTCCGGATCATAGTGAACCAGCACCTTGCCGATATCGAAAACAATGTGCCGGATTTCCATGTGCTTTATTCCTTCTTCCGCTTCGTTGCGCCGGGAATGGCAGCCTCTATCGCCTTTTTCATGACGGTGGGCAGCGCCTCGCCATGAAGCGCATCGGGACCCGACCAGAAATGGTCTTGCGGAGTGCTTCCGTCGAAGCTGGTGCGATAGATGTCCAGTTCCAGCGAAAAATGCGTGAACACATGGGTGATCTGGCCGCGGCGTTCCCATTGTGAAGGGAAGGGCGCGGCATCGGGCGAGGTCTCGCCGTCCTGACGCGCTGTCCAGCCGGTTGTCGGAACTTCGCTCATGCCGCCAAGCAAGCCTTTTTCCGGGCGCTTGCGCAGGAGCACCGCACCGTCCGCGCGCACCGCAACAAAGGCCGCGCCGCGCCGCAGGGGCTTTTCCGGCTTCGCCAGCTTGATCGGATAGAGTTCCGGATCGCCGGCGCTCAGCGCATCGCAATCCTCGCGCAACGGGCACAGCATGCATTTCGGCCGGCGCGGCGTGCATATGGTGGCGCCGAGATCCATGGTGGCCTGCGCGAAATCGCCGGGCCGGTTCGGGGGCAGCAACTGGCCGACAAGAATGCGGATTTCGGCCTTGGCCTGCGGCAGCGGCGTCTCGATGCGATAAAGCCGCGATATGACGCGCTCGACATTGCCATCCACAACCGCAGCCGGGCGGTCGAAGGCGATCGAGGCAATGGCTGCCGCCGTGTAGGGCCCGATGCCCGGCAGGGCGCGCAGACCTTCTTCCGTATCCGGAAAGATGCCGCCTTGTGCGGCGACCAGATCGGCACAGGCTTTGAGATTGCGGGCACGGGAATAATAGCCCAGCCCTGCCCATGCCTTCATGATGTCGTCATTCGATGCGGCAGCGAGCGCGCCGACTGTCGGCCAGCGCGCGACGAAGGCGGTGAAATAGGATTTGACCGCTTCCACCGTGGTTTGCTGCAGCATGATTTCGGAGAGCCACACCCTGTAGGGATCGGGCCGCTCGCCGCGCGCCAGTTGCGGCGGGGCCACGCGCCATGGCAATTCGCGATGGTGAGCGTCGTACCAGTCTAGGAGCCGGGCGGCTATGCCGGACTTGCGGCTTTGGTCCTGCGGTGCCATTGATCGGGAAGTGCCGGTTTCCGGTGCCTGAGGTTCAGATAAACGTCGCTGGAGTACGCACATGGCAGGGAAACCCTTCCGGGGCAATCCCGTTCCGGTCAGCGATCTGGCTACCGCTATCCTCGATCCCGTGCTGCGCAAGCGCACCGGCATATCGGTGGGGCTCATCCAGTCGTGGGACGAGATCGTGGGCGAGCGGCTGGCGGGAAGCTGCAGGCCTGAGAAAATACAGTGGCCCCGGCGCATGCGCGAGGAAGATCCGTTCGAGCCGGCGGTTCTGATCGTGGCGTGCGAGGGGCTGGCAGCACTTCATATCCAGCACCAGAGCAGCGAGATCATCGGCCGGGTCAACGCTTTTCTGGGGTTCGCTGCAATCGGCCGCATCAGGATCGTTCAGAAACCCATCGCTGGAGCTGCGCGAAAAGCGCGGCCCGTTCTGCGCGCCTTGTCGCAACAGGAAAAGGCGAAGCTGGCGCATACCGTGGAGGCCATCGAGGATGAAGGCCTCAGGGCCTCGCTGGAGCGGCTGGGCGCGACGGTTCTCGGCAGCCGGAAGTGAAGCGGGGCGCTGCGCCATCGCGCTTTCGTGATCGGGCAAAATGGGTCTGGTGATTGGATTGTTCGCGACAATGCCTTAATTGGCCACAACTCTCGCTTTTATAGCCACTCACAGTGCACAATCGGAAAACAAATCGGGTGATTCGCATGACCTTGTCCCGCAGAACGATCCTGTCCTCTATGGCGGCTGTTCCCGCCGGCCTGCTGCTGGCGGCTTGCAGCGATTCCGGACAGCAGGGGACTGCCAATGCCGCGCCATCGGCTGCCGCGCCGCAACCGTCTGGCACGCTGGACATGGCCGAAGTGCTGAAGCCGGGCGCGCTGCCCGACAAGGTGAAGGGCAGCGAGGACGCCAAGGTCACGGTCGTCGAATACGCGTCGATGACCTGTTCGCATTGCGCCAGTTTCGCCGTGAACACCTATCCGGAAGTTGAGAAGAAATATGTCGACACCGGCAAGGTTCGTTTCATCCTGCGTGAATTCCCGTTCGATCCGCGCGCCGAAGCCGGCTTCATGCTGGCCCGTTGCTCGGGCGACAACTATTTTGCGATGATCGATGTGCTGTTCAAGCAGCAGATGAACTGGGCAGCGGCCGAAAACGTCAAGGACGCCATGTTCCAGCTCGCCAAACTCGCCGGTTTTACACAGGAGAGCTTCAACGCCTGCTTGACGGACCAGAATCTTCTCGACCAAGTGAGAGCAGTGCAGAAGCGCGGTGCGGAAGAGTTCAGGATCGACTCCACGCCGAGCTTCATCATTAATGGCAAGGTCTACAAGGGAGCCATGTCGATTGACGAGTTCTCGGCGGTCATCGATCCGCTGCTGTAACGTCTCGGCAGCATCGGGGCGGCACGCTTTTGGCGTGCCGTGCACCCTGATGCACGGCCTCTCGCCTGTGGTGGGACGGCGCGGATGAAGTTTTCGCGCCTTCGCCTTCTCGGCTTCAAGTCATTCGTCGAACCCGGCGAATTCGTCATCGAGCGCGGCCTGACCGGCGTTGTCGGGCCGAATGGTTGCGGCAAGTCCAATCTTGTCGAAGCCCTGCGCTGGGTCATGGGCGAAAGCTCCTACAAGAACATGCGCGCGTCCGGCATGGACGACGTGATCTTTTCCGGCTCCGGGTCGCGTCCGGCCCGCAATACGGCAGAGGTGACGCTGTTTCTCGACAACAGCGACCGCACCGCACCGCCAGCCTTCAACGATGCCGATGAATTGCAGGTATCGCGCCGCATCGAGCGTGAGGCGGGGTCGGTCTATCGCATCAACGGCAAGGACGCGCGCGCCAAGGATGTGCAGCTTCTGTTCGCGGACCAGTCGACCGGCGCGCGGTCGCCCTCAATGGTCGGGCAAGGCCGCATCGGCGAACTTATTCAGGCCAAGCCGCAGGCGCGGCGCGCGCTGCTGGAAGAGGCGGCCGGCATTTCCGGCCTGCACACGCGCCGCCATGAGGCGGAGCTGCGGCTGCGGGCGGCGGAGCAGAACCTTGAGCGTCTCGACGATGTGGTCGGCGAACTGGAAGGCCAGATCGAGAGCCTGAAACGACAGGCAAGGCAGGCCTCGCGCTTCAAGAACCTGTCTTCGGACATCCGCAAGGCCGAGGCAACGCTTCTGCATCTGCGCTGGACAGCCGCGAAGACGCAGGAAGGCGAGGCGCGATCCGCGCTGGCGCAAGCAACGTCGCTGGTCGGCGAGCGCGCGGCAGCACAGGTGGAGGCCGCGAAAGAGCAGGCCATCAGTGCGCACAAACTGCCGCAATTGCGCGAGGCGGAAGCCGCGGCCGCGGCCGCTTTCCAGCGCCTGTCCATCGCCAATGCGCAGCTTGAGGAAGAAGCAAGGCGTATCCTCTCGCGCCAGTCGGAGCTCGACAGGCGGCTGGAGCAGTTCGATGCAGACATCGCGCGCGAAGAGCGCATGGTGCGCGAGAACGCTGATATTCTGGAGCGGCTGGCCGAAGAGGAAAGTCTTCTTCTTGACGAAAATGCAGGGTTCGACGAGCGCGCGGAATCAACGCAAGCAGCTCTTGAGGCTGCTTCCGAAACGCTGGCAGCCAGCGAAGATGCGCTTTCGCATCTGACCGCCGAGCGGGCGGAGGCGGCAGCGTCCCGCAACCAGCTCGAACGCTCCCTGCGGGAAGCCGGAGAGCGGCGCGAGCGCTTCGCCCGCCAGCTCGGCGAGATGGATCACGAATTGTCCGGGATCGCATCGCGTCTGGCGGCACTTGCCGATCCTGCCGAAAAGAAGCTGCTGGTCGAGCAGGCGGAAGCCGCGCTTGAGGAAGCGGAGGTTTCCGTCGAGACCTGTGAGCAGGCCGTGGCGGAGGCGCGCGAGGCCGAGGCTGAAGCGCGCGGCCCCTTGCAGGATGCACGCGCCGAACTGGCCGGCATCGAGACCGAGGCGCGTACGCTGGCAAAGATGCTGAGCGTTGGCGGCAGTGATCTGTTTCCGGCCGTTCTGGAGCAGATCAGTGTCGAGCGCGGCTTCGAGACGGCTTTGGGTGCGGCGCTCGGTGAGGACCTCGATGTGCCGCTCGATCGCGGCGCGCCGGTTCATTGGGGCGACGTTCAGCCGGCCGGAAGCGATCCTGCCCTGCCGCAAGGTGCGCGCAGCCTTGCTTCGGTCGTACGGGCCCCGCAGCAACTGGCGCGGCGTCTGGCCCAGATCGGCATCGTGGAGGCAGCGGATGGCCCGGCGCTTCAGCTGATGCTTGCGCCCGGCCAGCGGCTGGTGACGCGGGAAGGCGCGCTGTGGCGCTGGGATGGCTTTACGGCCAGCGCCGATGCGCCGACGGCGGCAGCGCTTCGTCTGGCGCAGAAGAACCGGCTCGCCGAGCTTGATGCCGAGGCAATCGAGGCGACGGCGAAAGTGCGTACGGCGGAAGAGGCGCTTGCCGCCGCCGAAGCCGCCATCCGCGCCAATGCCGAAATGGAACGTGTCGCACGGCAGGCGCTGCGCGATACGCAGCATGGGCTCGACAATGCACGCCGGGCGCTGGCTGAAGCGGAACGGGCGGCGGGCGAGATCGCAAGCCGCCGTGATGCTCTGGAAGATGCGCGTCAGCGGCTGATGGAGGAACTTGAGGAAACCACTTCCATCCATGCCGAGGCGGAAGGGGCGCTGCGTGAAACATCCGATCCGGCGGACCTGCAACTGCGCCTTGAACAGGCCATGGCACGTGTTTCAGCTGACCGCGGCACCCTTGCGGAGGTGCGTGCCATCCATGATGGCCTGAGCCGGGAAGCGGATGCACGGGCCCGACGGCTTCAGGCGATCGAAGCCGAGCGCCGCAACTGGCTGGTGCGGGCGGAAAACGCCGATAGCCACATAAGGGCACTTCAGGAACGCCGCGCCGAAGCGCTGGAAGAGCGCGAGGGACTGGCGGATGCACCGGATGAGTTCGATGCGCGCCGGCGCTCGCTGCTGTCGCAACTTTCGCAAGCCGAAGCCAGCCGCAGCGCGGCTTCGGATGTGTTGCGGGAAGCGGAAAACCGGCAGATCGAACTGGACAAGGCCGCCACCGCATCGATCCAGCAATTGTCCGAGGCCCGCGAGGCCCGCGCCCGCGCCGAAGAGCGCCTCACGGCTGCTGACGACAGGCGCCAGGAGGTCGAGGCACGCATACAGGAAGCCCTGAATACGCCACCCCATCTGGTCATCCGTCATACGGGATTGCAGGCCGATGATCCGATGCCCGACGCCGGCAATGTGGAGCGCACGCTGGAGCGCCTGAAGATCGAGCGTGAGCGACTGGGAGCGGTCAACCTGCGCGCCGAAGAAGAGCAGCGCGAGCTTTCCGGACGTCTGGAAGTGATCGTGTCGGAGCGCGATGACATTATCGAAGCGATCCGCAAGCTGCGGCAGGCCATCCAGAGCCTCAATCGCGAAGGTCGCGAGCGCCTGCTTGCCGCTTTCGAGGTCGTCAACGGCCACTTTCAGCGCCTGTTCACGCATCTTTTCGGGGGCGGCACCGCCGAGTTGCAACTGATCGAATCGGATGATCCGCTGGAGGCTGGCCTTGAAATCCTCGCCCGGCCGCCGGGCAAGAAGCCGCAGACCATGACGCTGCTGTCCGGTGGCGAGCAGGCGCTGACGGCCATGTCACTCATCTTCGCCGTGTTCCTGACCAACCCGGCGCCGATCTGTGTGCTGGACGAGGTCGATGCGCCGCTGGACGATCACAACGTAGAGCGCTTTTGCAACCTGATGGACGAGATGGCGGCGAGCACCGAGACGCGCTTCGTCGTCATTACCCACAATCCGATCACCATGGCCCGCATGGACCGCCTTTTCGGCGTCACCATGGCGGAACAGGGGGTAAGCCAGCTCGTCTCGGTCGATCTTCAGGAAGCGGAAGCAATGCGCGAGGCAAGCTGAGCAGGGGGCCGCCAGTTTTCAGGTAAGGCTGGAAAATGCTGCCGTACCAGATGGCAAAGCATGCGGAGGGAATAACGTCTGGAGATGACGACGATAAAATATGTGATCGTCTGAAATCCATCCGACAATCTATTATCCGGAAGTCTTGTTGATTCTGGAGCAGTCTTGCGCTCCCGCCGGCATCGCAAATAGTGTGCAGCCTGCTTCTCCTTTTATAGTCGAATGCTGAAGTTGGTTCTCGCCATGGCTGTCATCGATCTGGCTGCCCAGCAGGCAGATTTTGCTCTGTCCCTTGGTCGCAGCGTTTCGCGCGATCTGGATGAGAGGAATTACTAAGGCGTTCTGAAACCGAGCAGTGGGAGCGCGCCCTTTTCGTTTTTAGCTGTGTCTGGGACATCGCAGTCCTGCGCAAACAGCATGGATATATTTCGGTTCGCGCTGATGGCTGTGACTTTAAACAGGTGACAGGAACACACAGGCTTTACGCTATCAAGGCCGGAAAAAACGAAGCTTAATTTTGCATCTTTCCCCGTGCTCCCGGTCAGGGTCATCTTGCTCAGATACGGTCCGTACCGCCCAAATTTAGGGTTCACGGTAGATAATAGAAATATTTTTTGATTCAAACGCTATTTTGTCTTTCAACTATTGGGTGTTGCTTGTAGATGGCGAGTTATGGCCTCTCTTTTTAATATTCGTCCAAAGCTTATCGGTTTGCCGCGACGGCAGAAGCAGCTTCTTGCCTTGTTTGCCGACGTAGTTATGTCACTTGTCGCAATGTGGCTTGCGTTTTCGCTCAGGCTTGATGTGGATCACGCACCCACGGGAGTCGAATGGATTCCCTACGGATTGGCAACGTTTCTTTTCATTCCGTTTTTTATCAAGCTGGGGCTTTATCGCGCGATTTTTCGATATTCAGGCGTATCCAGTCTTGTCTCTGTCGCCAGCGCCGTCATTCTCTATGGTGTTGTTCTCAGCATTGTACTCTTCATAGCCAAATTCCCTGGAGTGCCGAGGTCCATCGGCATTTTGCAGCCGATTCTGTTTTTCACGCTCGTTTTCGGCAGTCGCGTGGTGGTTGCGCAGCTTCTCATCCGATCGACGCCAGGCGAAGCTGTCGTCAGGAATGTGCTGATTTATGGTGCGGGACAGGCAGGCGCGCAGGCCTGTGATGCATTGGTCATGACGCCGGAATATCGGGTGAGAGGGTTTTTCGACGACGACCCATCAAAACATGACCGGCGCGTGATGGGCTATCGGGTATTCGATCCCAGGCACGCTGCGGAGATCATAGATCGTTTCGGTATCAGCGATATCCTCATTGCAGTCCCCAGTGCCGGGGTGGAAAGGCGGCGTCAGATCGTTGACTCGCTGGCTGATCTTCAGGTGCGCGTCCGCACAATTCCGGGCATTCTGGATCTCGCCCGCGGTACCGCGCAGATCGATGAGATTCAGGAACTCCAGATCATCGATCTCCTGGACCGGGCGCCGATTGTCACCTCGCACGACAGGTCAGCGTTTGCTGGCAAGACAGTCATGGTCACCGGCGCCGGAGGTTCGATCGGAAGCGAACTGAGCCGCCAGCTTCTGTCTCTGGGGCCGGCTAAGCTTATTGTGTTCGATCACAATGAATTCAGCCTGTATACGATCGACGACGAACTGCGCAGGCTTGCGCCGCAACTGAAGGTGACAACCGAGATCGTACCTTGCCTCGGCTCGATCAGGGATGTTGTCCGGATCAGGACGGTGATGGAGAGTCTCAGGCCACAACTGGTCTATCATGCCGCTGCTTACAAGCATGTGCCGTTGGTGGAAGCGAACCCGTTGGAAGGGGCAACTAACAACATTCTTGGCACTGCAATTGTCGCCAGTCAGGCGGAAGCATCCGGCGTCGAGCGCTTTACCCTGATCTCCACGGACAAAGCCGTGCGCCCGACAAATTTCATGGGAGCCAGTAAGCGACTTGCCGAGCAGATCGTTCAGGGCCTGGCGGCCAAGCCCGGACAAAAAACCGTTTATTCCATGGTGCGCTTCGGCAATGTGCTCGGCAGCAGCGGCTCCGTCGTCCCGCTTTTCAGACGCCAGATTGCAGCCGGCGGGCCGCTAACGGTGACCGATCCCGAAGTCATTCGCTATTTCATGACCATTCCGGAGGCTGTGGGCCTGGTCCTGCACTCGTCGCAGATGGCGGAGGGCGGAGAGGTGTTCGTTCTCGATATGGGCGAACCGGTCAAGATCATGGATCTTGCGCGGAAGATGATTCGTTTGTCCGGTCATGTCGAACGCACGTCTGATAATCTGGATGGCGATATCGAGATCAAAATCGTTGGCTTGCGGCCGGGCGAGAAACTTTATGAGGAACTCCTCATCGGTGACAATCCCCAACCAACATCCAATTCACATATCATGATGGCGCGCGAGGGATTTGTACCGTCTGAAGATCTGGCCGCAGAACTGGAGATCATCCGCAAAGCGGTGGAGCAACAGGAGATCGGTTTACTGACGGGCGTTCTGATGCGCACAGTGGCTGGTTTCCAATGTGGCGCAGAAGCTTTGGAATCCGCAACCGGCGACTCGTGTCAGGACGCTCTCCTGGCGAGAGGGCTGGATCTGAAGCAAATGGGTAGTTTATTTTGACCGGTGCGCCAGCATGTTTTGCGTTCATGCCCTTGTTTTAGAAGCGGGGTAAAAATGGTGTGTGTTCAATCTTGTAGGTGGTCTCTGTGAAGAATGGGGCGAGACCTTGTGTTTGCGTTTCCGGAGGGAAGACTTCGCCGTGTGATTAGCTTGCTTCTTCGCCCGGGGATAAAGTTTCAAACAAGAACGCCATCGAATTTGTTTGGCGAAGCCGTGGGAATTGTATAAGGGCCTTCTGATCCCCTAGCCAATAGCCCGAAATCAGTTGAGGTGATAATGTCGGAAAACCTGGACCAAGAGAGCGGTGTTTCCCTTTCAGACGTGTTCTGGCGGCTTTGGAAATGGCGCGGAGTGATCGTTTTTGTTCCGCTGTTGCTTGTGGGTGTTACGGTTCTTGCCATCGTTTTTTCCGCGCTCGGACAAAGCCGGCAAGCGCTTCTGCTTGTGTCTTTGAGAAACATCGAAAATCAGCGTTATCCGAACGGATCCGCTTTTTCGCCGCGCGACCTGTTGATTCCGGAGGTGTTGACGGAGATTCGGCAATCTTACGATATCCCGGCTGATATCAATCTGAATGACGCAATTTCCGTAGCTTATGATTCGCCGGTTGCAGACGGAATCGCTAAATCCTACCAGGACAGACTTTCGGCCCGCAATCTCTCGCAGGCCGAGATTCAGGCGCTCAACCAAAGCTATCTGGAAGAGTTGCGCACGGCCATGCGTTCGGCGCTCAGGATCACCGTGGACTATCCGCTTCTGGGGCTCGACAGTGAACGGGGCCTGGCGCTCGCCGCCGACGTGCCGCGCCTCTGGAGCCTTGTCTACACCACGAAGTACCGCATTTTCACCGACCGCGGCCTTGCCGACCTTGCCGTCACACGAACCGAGGAAGACTTGCAGACGACAGCAAGCATCCTTGTTGCCAACAATCGCGTCGCAGCGATGGTTGAGGGCGTGAACAGGTTCCTGGAAGACAATCGTCTTTCCCTGCTTAGGGTCTCGAACGGTATCTCTCCGGCCGACCTGCTCATCGAGTTGAAGAATTTTCAGGCTATATATTTCAATGTATTGAAAGCACGGGCATTCCAGTCCGGAGACACGGCCGCCCAAGCTTACATGAACCGCCTGCGCCTTGATATCGGAGAAAAGAATCGCCAGATCGAGGCTACCGACGCTGCTCTCAGGGGGCTTGGTGATTACCAGCGTAGCGGTCGACCGGAACAGGTCTCGCAGGTTCCGGTTACGCAGGTGGAGCAGGCCAGCACCATTCAGATCGGCGATTCCGCATTTTCCAGCATCGTGGAGCTTGCGGAGCGTGGCTCTTATGCTGGTCTTGTGAAGCAGGTTCTAGATGAGCGGCGCGGGTTGATGAACGAGCTGGCCGCTCTGGAGAAAGAACGCGAAAGCGCGACTATCGGTGGCAACGAAATCACGGTTACTCCAAATTTCACTGGAGATGCGGCCGCTTCGCTTAAGACATTGACGTCTCAGTACTCCCAGATGTTAAGAGCCGCCGAGGATCAGCTTCGCACGCGGGGGGGCGAATTGTTTCAGCCGCTTCTAGGTCCGCGCCTCGGCGCCAGTCCGTTGATCTCCCTGAGAAGCCTGATGATTGTCGGTGCCGCAGGACTGGCGGGGCTTCTGTTGAGTGTCACGGCAGTGTTGATAGCGGGGAGTATCAGACGCCCGTTGTCATCAGACGCATGAAATATTTGTACGGCTATTGAGTCTGTATCCGCTAGGAGAAATTCATTGCTTCTCGAAAAGATTGAATCAAAAAAATCGGTTATCGGCATACTCGGTCTCGGCTATGTCGGCATTCCCCTGGCGTTACGCTTTAGCGAGGCTGGATTCAGGGTTCTGGGCTTCGACATCGATGGTGAACGGGTTTCTAATCTGAATGCTGGTCGCAGCCCGATAAAGCATATCCCCGGTGCCGAGATCGCGTCGATGGTGGCGGCGGGTTTCTCCGCGACTGCCGATTTCGCGCGCATTCCGGAAGTCGACGCCATCATTATCTGTGTTCCCACGCCGCTCAGCCGCCACCGTGAACCGGATCTGTCCTTCATTGTCAGCACTATGGAGTCGGTCGCGCCGCATTTGCGGGCCGGTCAGATTTTGTCGCTGGAAAGCACCACCTGGCCGGGTACGACCGAGGAAGTGTTGCGGCCATTTGTCGATAAACGGGGCCTGACGATCGGCGAAGATTTCTTTCTCGTTTATTCGCCAGAGCGTGAAGATCCCGGCAATCCGAACTTCACCACCCGTACTATCCCCAAAGTGGTAGGCGGGGCCACGCCTGCCTGTCGTGCCGCAGGTGAGGCACTCTACGGATTTGTCATCGATCGCGTTGTGCCGGTTTCCTCTACTCAGGCAGCGGAACTGACTAAGCTCCTGGAAAACATTCACCGCTCGGTGAATATCGGTCTGGTCAACGAGATGAAAATCATTGCTGATCGCATGGGCATCGACATCTACGAGGTTATCGATGCGGCTGCCACCAAGCCATTCGGGTTTACCCCCTATTATCCGGGTCCGGGCCTTGGCGGCCACTGCATCCCGATCGATCCTTTCTATCTGACGTGGAAAGCGCGCGAATACGGGCTCTCTACCCATTTCATTGAACTGGCAGGCGAGATCAATCGTGATATGCCGGAGTGGGTGGTGGCCAAGATCACCGATGCGCTGAACGACCGTCAGAAATCGCTCAAGGGCAGCCGTATCCTCGCTCTCGGGATTGCCTACAAGCGAGACGTGGACGACATGCGCGAGTCACCTTCGGTGCTGGTTATGGAAATCCTGCGCGACCGCGGTGCGTTGGTGGACTATTCCGATCCCAACGTGCCGGTCTTTCCGAAGATGCGCGAGCATAAATTCGACCTCAGATCAGTGGATCTGACCTCCGATGTTTTGGCGTCTTATGATGCCGTTGTCCTGCTCACTGATCACTCGGATTTCGACTATTGCGTGATCGCTGAACATACACAGCTACTGATTGATACACGAGGGAAGTATCGGGAGACGCAAAAGAATTTGGTGAAAGCATAGCTGGATGCTTGGACAGGATGAAAATCAAATCCGCAAGTCGGTTGGAGGCGGAAAGTCAATATTCATTTTGACTTCTCATTATCCGTATCCAGAGGGCGAGCAGTTCTTGGAGACCGAGATTCCAGTATGGCGGCAGCATTTTGATGGTCGTATAGTTTTGATGCCAGCAAGCGCAGATGGCAAGCCGAGGTGTCTTCCGGAGGGTGTCGATCTTTGCCATGCACTGTCAGATTCATATCAATCTGTTATTGTTCGCGCTCGTGCGATCGTTCTGTCGTTCTTCTTTCTCATGTTCTGGAAAGAAATAGGATTTCTCAGGCAGAAAGGTAAATTGTCGGCGAGAACGGCATTTCATGCGCTCAAGGCTGTTACACATGTTCTTGTCGCCAAAACTGCATTACGCTGGGCGATCCGAAACTATGGTCATCCCGACATAGTATATACATACTGGTTCAGCTACCACGCCTTTGCTGCGGGAATGCTTTCTTCTAAGACAGTCGTTGTTACAAGAGCGCATGGGGGGGACCTCTATGAGGACCGTTCTCCTGATCTTCACATGTATCTGAAGCGGCAGTTTCTCCATAGAATCGACCGGATATATGTGATTTCGCAGGATGGAATTCGATATATGCGCGATTTCTTTCGTGTCGAAAAGAATGTCGAACTGAGCCGGCTGGGGGTGGAAATTCCATCGTACATGTCGAATTCCTCTGCCCATCGATGCATTTCCATATTGTCGATATCGTTTTGCGTTTCCATAAAGAACATAGACCGGATCATGGATGCGGTTTGCATCGCGGCCGCAAAAATGAATGACGTCAAAATTTCATGGAGACATATCGGAGACGGACCGCTTCGCTCTGTCCTCGAAGCCCGCGCTGAGAATTTGTTCGCTGGAACGCCTATCGATTGGCGATTCCTTGGGCAGATGGAGAATTCGGCAGTGCTGCACTATCTTGAGACCCATCCCGTCGACTTTATTCTTAATGCCAGCTCCTCTGAGGGTATTCCTGTGTCCATAATGGAGGCAATGGCGAGGGGAGTACCTGCCATAGCTCCTAATGTTGGCGGGATATCCGAACTGGTTTGCGATGATAACGGAGTACTGCTTGCTGCGGATGTCTCGGGCGAGGAGATCGCTACCGCCATTATCGACGGCATCGACCGCCTGAAATCGCTGATCGTCCGTCGAAATGCAGCCGAAACCATAAAGAATAATTTTGATCGCGACACAAACTATCGATTGTTCATCCAAAACATTGTCGAGCTTTCCGATTCCAGATGTCGATAGTTCGCTCATCGTTTCTCAGAAATGTTGCCGGCACTCTTTTCCGGCAACTGGCTTCCGGTCTCCTCAATCTCCTTACGGTCATTCTGGTAGCGCGCATTCTTGGCCCGGCAGGTAATGGATCCTACGCGGTGGCTCTGCTGTTGCCGACACTTTTGGCTACGTTTCTTAATTTCGGTGTCAGTTCTGCAAACGTCTATTATCTTGCATCGCGCAATGTCGATTTGAAAACAGCTTCTTTCGTCACACTCTGGCTTTCAATAATCTTTTCAGTTTTCGGTCTGGTGATCGGAACGATATCAATCAATTTCAGCGATCAGATTTTCCCTGGGATCGATAAGAGTGTTCTTTTCCTATCCCTCGCTTCTTTTCCTTTTTTGCTATTTTTGCAAGCCGCGGGCGGACTGCTTCAAGGGACACAGGATTTTCGTGCCTTTAACCTCACGCTGATTGTGCCATCCCTTGTAACGCTTCTTACCACCGGTTCGCTAGCCGCGTTAGGACGGCTTGACCTCCATTCAGTTGTTGGTTGTTACCTATCGGGACAGGTGCTTGGTGTTATAGCGGCTGTAATCCCAATCGTAACGGGGCGGAAGTGGAGACAAACAGCGCCAGCATGCGAAAAGCGGCTGTATCTGTCCAGAGTGTTTAGCTACGGACTGAAAGCATACGCATCCAATGTGGTTACTTTTTTCAATTATCGGGCTGATCTCTTTCTGGTGAATTTCTTTCTTGGGCCTTTTGCAGCGGGCTTATACGTCGTCGCAATGCAGTTTGCGGAAAAACTCTGGCTGCTCTCGCAAGCTGTCAGCACGGTATTTCTTCCCAAGATAGCAGAGTTGTCAGGTAACGAGGGAGAACGACAACGGTTAACTCCACTGGTTTCCCGCTGGACCCTCCTGTTGACCCTTTTTGCCGCAATTTGCCTGGGGTTGATTTTTGACGTTGTCGTCAGATTGCTTATTGGGAACGAGTTCTCAGGCGCCACGCTGGTGCTTTTGCTTCTGTTACCGGGTGTGGTCGCTTGGGCGCCGGCCCGCGTTCTCGCGAATGACATGGCCGGACGCGGCAGGCCGGATATCAACCTCTATATTGCGTGTGTAATAATGGGAGTAAATCTTGCTGGTAATCTCATTTTAATTCCATTGTTGGGCCTGATGGGGGCGGCTTTATCAACGCTTATAGCCTATTGCCTAATGTTGGTGATGACCGTGCGCTCATTCGTGCGACTAAGTGGAGTAGGATGGCGGGAATGCTTGGAAATTCGGAGAATTGATATTGCGACCGGCGTTGCCGCCCTCTCGAGGCGTTGAGCGAACAGAGTCCACGAAATTCATAGGTTCGCTGTTATGAGTTTGTATAAAAATTATTCACTTCTGAGATTTGTCCTATTTTCAATAATATTACTGCCTTCATTTCGTGTTTTTCCCGGATTTCCTTCGATCCGATTTGATGATATAATATTACTATCTTGGCCTTTTATTTTTTTAATGCAAAATAAACTCCATATTCCTCGTCAGTCGATTTTACGTGCTGGTCTTATGTTGGCATTTGTTTTTCTCCTGCCCTTTTCAATACTAAATGGAACTGTAAATGGATACGAATCGTCTTTTGGAGATTTCAATCAAATAGTGAGAATTTTTAAGTATATTTCTATGTATGTGATTTCTTCTGTGGTTTTATTTTATATTGATGATTTTCGTATGGTGAGAATAATTAAATTTACAATATGGTGTGGAATAATTTTATTGATTATTTCTTTTTTTCAATATTTTAACTTATTTAATTTGAATAAATATTATGTTCAAATAATCGCGCCTACTCAGTATGAAACTCTCTTAGATGATTATCCAAACCCACGTCCTGTCGGAATGATTGGAAATCCTAATGAGTTGGGATTCATGTTTGTTATATTATCTATAATATCACTTTGGTGTGTATTTTATTTTAGGGCGAGGTGGTATATTTTTGCATTTTTCTTGTTCTTTTTTGGCGTGTTGATGACGCTGTCTCGGGGTTCGATGGTGGCGTTGGGGTCTGGTTTGGTGGTATTCTTTTTAATTCATAGTTTTCATGGCGGAATTTTATCAAGAATAAAGGCTTCTTTATTCATTGTAATTCTAGTTTCTTTTCTTTTATCTGTAGCTATGATTCCCCAGATTTATGAAGCTTATACATGGAGATTTATGAATATTTTTGACATGAAAAATGATATCTCATTTATGACTCGTGTAGACAATTGGTCAGAAAATATAAATATAATAAAAGAACATCCAGTTATAGGGGTGGGGCCGCTCAGTCGTTTTGATTTCGAGTATGCTGCAGATAATGAGTGGTTATTGATTTGGAGAAGATATGGGGTAATTGGAGTGATTATTACAATTTTATTTTTTTTATCAACTGCGTACCGTCGCATGACGGTTCCCGTGAGGGCAATGTATGCTGCTCTGGTGTGTTCGTCATTTGTTTATATGGTTCCTAGTGCGGTATTCCACTCGCTGGCACTCTTCCCCATCTTGTTGTTTCTTCTAGCATTCGTTGATGTTAGAGGTAATTTTTTAAGGGGTGATCGCCGCCACATAAGAGATAAAGCATAGAGCGGGGCTTGCCTTGTCCAGTATCATTCACCTCACCTCCGTACATCCTCGCTATGACACACGCATCTTTCTGAAGATGTGCCGTAGCCTTTCCGCTATTGGCCATGATGTCACGCTGATCGTGGCCGACGGCAAGGGCGCAGAGCAAAAAGAAGGCATCCGTATCCTCGATGTCGGTAAGTCTGGCGGAAGGCTTGATCGCATGACGGGTGCGACACGTCGGGTTTTGAAGGCTGCCCTCGAACTCGATGCCGACCTCTATCATCTTCACGACCCGGAAATGCTTCCTGTCGGCCTGAGGCTGAAACGACAAGGCAAACGGGTGATCTTCGATGCGCATGAGGATGTGCCGAAGCAGATCCTGTCGAAGTCTTATCTTCATCCGTTTGTGCGGAAACCGATCTCGATGGCGACTGCGGGATTCGAGCGGTTTGCCTGTAGCAGGCTGGACCATGTGGTGGCGGCAACACCGGCTATCCGCGACAAGTTTGCGGCTCTCGGCATCAAATCGACTGACATCAACAATTTTCCGATGCTTGGCGAACTCGACGGCGCCGTGCCGTGGGGACAGAAGGAAAGAGAGGTTTGTTATGTCGGCGGGATTTCGGCGATCCGGGGCATAAGGGAAGTGGTAGCGGGAATGGGGCTTTGCCGATCCGGCGCGAGGCTGAATCTTGGCGGAGGTTTCCCTGAGAGCCGGGTGAGGGCGGACGTTGAAAGAATGCCAGGATGGGCTGCTGTCAATGAACTTGGGTTTCTCTCCCGTGGGCAGGTTCGTGAAGCGCTCGGCCGATCCGTGGCGGGCATTGTGACTTTCCTGCCAGAGCCCAATCATATCGATGCCCAGCCGAACAAGATGTTCGAGTACATGTCCGCAGGGCTGCCGGTGATCGCCTCCGGTTTCCCGTTGTGGCAAGAGATTGTGGAGGGCAATGATTGCGGCATTTGTGTTGATCCGCTCGACCCGGCGGCGATCGCTGAAGCCATCGATCGTTTGATAGAAAATCCCGATCTCGCGCGGCGGATGGGGGAGAACGGCCGACGGGCAGTGCATGAGCGCTACAATTGGGCGAACGAGGAAAAAAAGCTTTTTGCCCTTTATGATGCTGTCGTGCCAGGCAAGTTATGACGATCTCAGTTGGCGGAAAAAAAGGATGCACGGAAGAATGAAAACCATTGCCACCATCGTCGGTGCCAGGCCGCAATTCATTAAGGTCGCGCCAGTGAGCAAGGCTCTGGCCGCGACCGGTGCGATAAGAGAAGTGCTCATCCACACCGGCCAGCATCACGATGCGGATATGTCGGATATCTTCTTCGAAGAACTCGGCATAGCCACGCCCGATCATCACCTTGATGTGCACGGCGGTGGGCACGGCGCCATGACCGGGGCGATGATGCAGAAGCTCGAGCTCGTCCTTCAGGAGTTGCAGCCTGACCGGGTGCTGGTCTATGGCGATACCAACTCGACGCTGGCAGGCGCTCTTGTCGCGGCCAAGCTGCATATTCCGGTTGCCCATGTCGAAGCCGGCTTGCGCTCCTTCAACCGCGCCATGCCAGAAGAAATCAACCGTATCGTCGCAGATCAGGTGTCTGACATCCTGTTCGCCTCTACCCAGACCGCAGTCGACAATCTGCGAGGCGAGGGAGTTGCTGCCGAACGTGTTTTCCAGGTCGGAGACGTCATGTACGATGCGGCGCTGCAGTTCGCTGGCATTGCCGCGCAGCGCGGCGATCTTCTGTCCCGGTTGGGGGTGGAACCGAAACGTTATGTGCTGACCACGATACATCGCGCGGAAAACACCGATGATCCGGCACGGCTGGCCAATATCGTTTCTGCCCTCGAAACGGTTGCAGCGACGCTGCCTGTCGTCCTGCCGCTGCATCCGCGTACCCAGACGCGGATGAAAGCTGCCGGCCTTGCCTTCGAGAAAGTTCAGACCGTGCCGCCCGTGGGTTATCTCGACATGGTGGCGCTTGAATCGCAGGCAGCGCTGATCGCTACCGATTCCGGCGGCGTCCAGAAGGAGGCGTTCTTCTACCATGTGCCTTGCGTGACCTTGCGCGATGAGACCGAATGGGTGGAACTGATCGAGCTTGGCTGGAACAGGCTGGCATCGCCCGCCAGAGGTGATCTCGCGCAGATCATCGATGCGGCTTTGGGTACGCACGGTCTCGACGCGCAACCCTATGGAAATGGCAAGGCAGCCGAGACAATCGCTGAGATATTGACGCGCAGCACCGAGGGCTGAGCCAGTGTAATCTGCAATCACCGCCATGACAGCTCATGCACAATGAAGGTATTGAAATGACATCGATCGCACATGTCGGGCACGGCTACTGGGGGCGCAACCTTGCGCGCAATTTTCACGAACTCGGCCATCTCGCGGTTGTCGTGGACCCGGATCCGAAGGCAGCTGAAGCGGCGGCAGCGAGCTACGGGGTCCGCGCTGCCACTTTTGAGGAAGTCCTGTCGGATCCGGGTGTAGAAGGTATTTCAATTGCCTCGCCGGCGGGGTTGCACTACCGGCAGGCGAAGGCCGCGCTTGAAGCGGGCAAGCATGTCTATGTGGAGAAGCCGCTGGCGCTCGATGTCGCGGAGGCGGCGGAGCTTTGCGCGCTGGCGGAGGCGCGCGGGCTGACGCTGATGGTAGGTCATCTGCTGCAATATCATCCGGTTTATCTGAAGTTGCGCGCCATGGTGGAGGCTGGTGAACTGGGTCGCTTGCTCCATGTCTATTCCAACCGCCTCTCGCTCGGAAAATTCCGAACCGAGGAAAATGTGCTGTGGTCGTTCGCTCCGCACGATATTTCCATGATTCTCGGGCTCGTCGGTCAAGAACCGGTAACGGTCTCGGCGCAAGGCAATGTCGCCTTCACGCCAGGAGTTGCCGATCTTGTGTCGGTGCAGATGCGCTTTCCAGGTGGTGCAGCGGCGCACGTCCTCGCTTCGTGGATGCATCCGTTCAAGGAGCAGCGTCTGGTCGTGATTGGCGACAAGGGGATGGCAGTCTTCGAGGACAGTCAGCCCGACTGGGATGACAAGCTCATCGTTTATCGTCACGTCGTCGATGTGACCGGGCCTGTTCCGGTCCCTGCCAAGGCAGACGGGGAGCGCGTCGCGGTTGAGAGGCAGGAGCCCCTCAAGCAGGAATGCAGACACTTCATCCAGTCCATAGAGGCTAAAACGCCTCCACGGACTGACGGGCGCGAGGGGCTTGCCGTGCTTCGTGTGCTTGATCGGGCTGAACAGGCGCTTGCGGCAAGCCTAAAGTAATCATGAGTGAATAAGGCGTAGCCTAACGTATGTCGAATGCGTATTTTTCTTTGTAGCCAGGGAAAGCCGCCACCATTTCCTGCTCGATAGCAATCGGCATACGTTTTTTGGGCTCGTTAACAGCATATTCCAACTTGCGACCATGTGCGAGGTGGTCTGCAAATCTTGATAACATACAGATTTCTATCCGGTAGTGTCGCTCTGCAAACGACTCCAGGGTGTCATTTGCAAAGAGCGGTGTGATCTCCTGATGAATGATCGATCCGGCATCGGCGTGCTCATCAATGAAGTGCAGGGTGTTTCCAATCGGTTCACCATTCAGGATCGCCCATTTGAAAGCATCCAGACCTCTGACGAGCGGAATGAGCCCTGCGTGTCCGTTAATGATTTTGCCACAATTTGCCAACTCCGGCTCCAGAATGTTGGCGCCTCCTATAAGCAGATAATCGGACTGGTGGACAGCTGCTTCCCGCTCGTCATATTCCCATACTTTGAGACCATGATATTCTGCGATATCGCGAATTTTGGGGCCTACAAATTGATTGGGCCTGTGCTTGACAATTACTTCCCGATCCGGGCGGGCGCTGAATGGTGCAAGCAGGAAATTGATCTTGACGTCACTTGCACCACGCAGTTGGAGCAAGATATCCGCTGTCTTTGCGTGTGATGTATCATATGTGATTATGGTTACGTTCATTGCAATAGCTCTCCAGAAAATACCTCACCATCTCCGCACGACGTATCGTATAATCAAGCGCTGTCAATCCACTGTTGTCGCGCGCGTCACGATCTGCGCCCGCGTCGAGCAGGATCTGCATTCCCGTGCAATCTCCATATGCAAAGGCTGCGGTCTTTGCGAACATGAGGGCGGTGGTTCCGTTGTCATTGGCCCGGTTCGGGTCGGCGCCTTTCTCTATGAGAAAGCGCATCACATTCGTGCGATTTCGCGATGCGGCCGCCATCAATCCCGTTTTCCCACCGGGGGCGGCCAAGTCTATGTCCGCAATCTTTTCTGCCAAGTAGGATACGTCATCCAGCATGCCGGCTTCACAGGTCGTGACGAATTGAACAGCCTGCGCGTGCAGGGCTTCATCAATGACAGATTTTTTCATCGTTCAGAATACTATCCAAGATTTATCGGGATCTTCTTTTCATCCATTCCTGTCAAATACAAGATCAGGTCATACTGATTTCCTTTGGATTCTGGTTGGTGTCTTGGCCAGTCACGGCATCATGGCAGCCATCTGTTGATGCCGGAGATGACACCGACGTCGGGATTGATATCCGTGATGCCGGCCATGAGTGCGGGGCAGGCGATAAAATAGCGGTCGCCGGAAGCCTGAGCGCAGACGTTCAGGGGCGTCGGATTATAGCCATTGTAGCTGCGCGGGACCTGTCTGTCCTCGCAGGCCATCGAGACCCAGCCGTCGGCGGGATCGATGATCACGTGGTCGTTGGTTCTGACGCCATCCCGGATCAGCGTCTGGTCGGCGCTGCGGCGCCAGAACAGGATTGGCCGGTCCAGCGCGCGAAGGTAGCAATGGAAGGTCATCGCCGGTGCGCGTGGGCCGAAGGCAAGGTACAGACTATGATAATACAACACGCCCCCCGCTGACACCGCCGAAGCCGTTTCCGGGCCGTGGACGTGCTTCACGGTCGCGATCCGGAACTCCACGCCATACCGCCGATAATTTGCGTCACGGATCTTGTCGATCAGGTCTTTGGCATGCCCGGGCAGCGCTCCTGCAGTACCGCCATAGTCACTGTTGTTGGTGACGAATTTGCCTGCATCGGTCGCGCTCGAACCGTTCAACAGCGACAGGTATGGTGGAAATACGAAGCTGCCGGCACCCACATCCTTCGTCGCGTTGCCTGAGAAACGCCCGCTGTCAGGCAGGAGGCTCAACGCAAAATCCGTCAGCATGTTGGTGCGTGGCAGATCGACTCTGCCGCTCGCCCGGTCAATGCGCATGGCCTCCTTCCAGGCAGACCCGTCCGGGCTGACCTTGAACGACAGATCATCACCGCCGGCGAGACCGATCTCGGCGCGACCCGACCAGTTGGATTGCATCAGCAGCGAGAGGATGTGCCCCGGACCCTGCTTGTTCATGATGTAACGCAGGTCACCACTGCCGCCTTCGTCAGTGGATCGGGCCGCCCAAAGCGCGTTGTTGACCTTCGCGGCGAAGGGGTTGATTGCATCTGCTATCGTACCGACTCCCAGAAAGGCGAGGTTCTGGAGCGCACCGATCGCTGATGCCGCGCTGTCCCATGCGGTGCCGGTCCAGCAGAGCAGTGTCCTTTCATCGGCCACGAAGCACAGCCAGCCGGATTGCGGCGCAAAAAAAGACCAGCCGCCATCCTGCCATGCGGCGATATAGCCCGCGCGACCTTGCCAGTCCCCGACGGCTCCGGAAGCGACAATGTAACGGTCGCCATCCTCCGGGTTTGACGGTGGTGTGATGAGATCCCGGTCGATGACACAGAGCTGGATTATTGCATCCAGTATTCGCAACGCTTCATTGTGTGTTACATGCTTTTGTGCTTGGGAAGGCATGATATAGGGCAGAGTAAGGTTTGTAGTATTATCCATAGTTGCGCCTTGCGTGGTGAATGCCTTGCGCGAGTATGAGGGGTCGGTGTAGGGGGGTGGATTAAATAATTGAGGCTCGTTCCTTCATTTCGGGAAAGAATTCTGCAACGAGGTTTTGGTCGGGCAGCATGAAACACGTTTGGATATTGAATCACTACGCGCAGGAACCTGGTGGCGCTGGTGGGACGCGCCACTTCTCGCTGGGGCGTTATTTGCCCGAAAGCGGTTGGAAAGCCACAATAATAGCTGCGAGTACTGAGCATCCGACAGGGAGGCAGCGTCTTGATGACGGTGAGAGCTTCCGTTTAGATGTTCACGACGGAGTGCCTTTTCTATGGCTGCGCACGCCTCCGTATTTTGGCAACGGCACGGACCGGATACGCAATATGCTGGCGTATACCCGTGCGGTGCTGAAGAGTGAGAATCTTTCCAGACTCGATCCTCCCGATGTCATTATTGGCTCCAGCGTTCATCCGCTCGCAGCCTGGGCGGGGCGACGGCTGGCGAGGCGCTACGGGGTGCCTTTCGTTTTCGAGGTGCGCGATCTGTGGCCGCAGACGCTGATCGATATGGGCCGACTGACCTACCGGCATCCTTTGGCTGTGGCCCTGAGATGGCTTGAAACGTCGCTCTACAGAAGCGCCCAAAGGACAATTGTGCTGCTGCCGAAGGCTGGCGAATACATCGAGCCTCTGGGGATTCCTCAGGAAAAAATAGTCTGGATACCGAACGGAGCTGATCTCGATCTTTTTGTAGCGCAAGAGGTACTCACGTCATCCGATACATTCACCTTGATGTATTTTGGCGCGCATGGGGGAGCTAACGGTCTTGAGACAGTGCTTCAGGCCATGCAAATTGTTGGAGGCGACCCGGCAAATGAAAGGATTGTCCTTCGTCTCATCGGTGATGGGCCGTTGAAGCCTTCTCTGATTGCTAAAGCTCGGGAACTGGGACTGAAAAACGTGCGATTTGAGGAGCCTGTACCAAAGAACAGGATTCCCGAAATAGCTGCCGAAGCGGATGCGTTCGTCTTCAACCTCATCGATGCTCCCGTCTTCCGATACGGTATAAGTTCCAACAAGCTGTTTGATTTCATGGCTGCTCAAAGGCCTGTTTTGTTCTGTTCTGCATCCGCGAATAATCCGATTGCCGAAACAGGGGCTGGTATGACCATTCCGCCCGCGAATCCCGCGGCACTCGCGGCTGCAATCGTTGAGATGGCTTCTCTGCCTGCTGCAAGGCGACGCGAGATGGGCGAAGCCGGGAGACGGTACTTGGAAAGCAATCATTCGATGGCTCTGCTGGCCAGGCGACTTGCAACGACACTGGATGAATGCATCCGAGCATGATGAAGCGCCTGCTGGATATTGTTGTTTCAAGCTTCGCGCTTGCTCTCCTGTCGCCGTTGCTTGTCGTCCTTTCTTTTCTGATCCGCCGCCGGCTCGGTAGTCCGATCCTGTTCCGGCAGGTTAGGCCCGGCAAGGACGGCAAGCCGTTCGAGATGCTCAAGTTCCGCAGCATGACAGATGCGCGGGACACGGATGGTGCGCTGCTGCCGGACGCTGACCGGCTTACGCCTTTCGGTCAGTTCCTGCGCTCGACCAGTCTTGACGAGCTTCCGGAGCTCTGGAACGTGCTGAAGGGCGAGATGAGCCTCGTCGGTCCGCGTCCGCTGCTCATGGAATATCTGCCACTCTATTCGCCAGAGCAGGCGCGCCGGCATGAAGTTAGGCCGGGCGTCACCGGCTGGGCGCAGGTCAATGGTCGCAACGCCCTGTCGTGGGAAGAGAAATTTGCGCTCGACATATGGTATGTCGACAACCGTTCGCTTTGGCTCGATCTGAAAATCATCGTTGCTACGATCGGCAAGGTCGTCAAACGCTCCGGAATATCCGCTGATGGCGAGGCCACCATGCCGCGCTTCGAAGGTCATAAAAGGGGGGAATCTCGTGGTTGACACCATTTTTGGGGTATACGGCGCAAGCGGCTTCGGTCGAGAGACAATGCCTCTTGCGCGCGCTGAGGCTCTCAGGCTGGGGGCAAGCGTGAAAAACGTCTATTTCGTGGATGATAATCCGCAGACATCGATCATCAACGGCCATCCTGTGGTAGGGTATCGCGAGTTCACTCAAATTCCTGCTGAGCGGCGTGTTGTTGCGCTAGCAATTGCAGATTCGAAAGTTCGTGAGCGTTTGGCAGCTCAATGCGAATTGGATGGGGTTGGTTCCTGGTCTCTCAAAGCGAATAATTCTGTTTTTCTTGATGAGGTGGATATAGGAAAAGGATTTATTTTCTCCCCATTTTCAATGATAACTTCCAACGTCAGAATTGGATCTTATTTTCATGCAAATATTTATAGTTATGTTGCGCATGATTGTATTATAGGTGATTTTGTTACTTTTGCTCCCGGAGTGAAATGTAACGGAAACGTCATTGTCGAGGATCACGCCTACATCGGTACTGGAGCGGTAATTAAACAAGGAAAGCCCGGTGCACCTATTGTTATAGGACGAGGTGCTGTCGTCGGGATGGGGGCTGTGGTTACCAAGAGTGTCGGTGAAGGCGAGGTGGTGGTCGGGAACCCTGCCAGGATATTAACTAGGGATTGACCATGCTCAACACACCTTTCTCTCCGTGGCCTTCCTTCACTGACGAAGAGGTGGAGGCGGTTTCGCGGGTCATGCGTTCAAACCGGGTCAATTACTGGACGGGCGATGAATGCCGGATGTTCGAGCGCGAGTTCGCCGCGTGGGTCGGTACGGATCATGCGGTCGCGCTCGGCAACGGTACGCTGGCGCTCGATGTGGCGCTCCATGGTCTTGGCATCGGGCCGGGCGACGAGGTGGTGGTCACGCCGCGCACCTTCCTTGCCTCGGTGTCCTCCGTGGTCAATGCGGGAGCTACGCCCGTCTTTGCTGATGTCGACCGAGACAGCGGCAACATCACAGCTGAAACGATCGCGGCCGTTCTGACAGAGCGGACAAAGGCCGTCATTCCCGTGCATCTCGCCGGGTGGCCGTGCGACATGGATCCGATCATGGAGCTCGCCGGGCGCCATGGCTTCAAGGTGATCGAAGATTGCGCGCAGGCTCATGGCGCGCGCTACAAGGGCCGTTCGGTCGGCGCGATCGGCCATGTCGGCGCGTGGTCGTTCTGTCAGGACAAGATCATCACCACGGGCGGCGAGGGCGGCATGGTGACGACGGATGATCGCGAGCTCTGGTCACGCATGTGGTCGTTCAAGGATCACGGCAAGAGCTGGGAGGCTGTCTACGAGCGCGAGCACCCGGCGGGCTTCCGATGGCTGCACGAGAGCTTCGGCACGAACTGGCGCATGCTGGAGATGCAGGCTGCAGTCGGTCGCATACAACTGGCGCGCATGGCGGACTGGACGGCCGCGCGTACGGCCAACGCGGAAAAGATTCTTGAGGCGCTGGCGCCTTTCGCGGGCGAGGGCGGCCCGGTGCGCGCACCTGTGCCCGGCAATGATGCCAACAACCACAACGATGAGACACGCCACGCATTCTACAAGCTTTACGCTTATGTCAGGCCGGAGAATCTGTCGGCGGAATGGAGCCGTGACCGCATCATTGGCGAGATCGTCGCGCGGGGCGTGCCCTGCTATCAGGGCTCCTGTTCCGAGGTCTATCTTGAAAAGGCTTTCGACGGCACCGGATGGAGACCGGCCGATCGCCTGCCAGTGGCGCGCGAACTTGGAGAGACCAGCCTGATGTTTCTGGTCCATCCGACCCTGACCGGAGAAGAGATATCCAGAACGGCCACGGTCGTGGGCGAGGTCCTGAACCTCGCCACACTCTGATATCAGCCGATCACCGCCGAGATTATGCCGTCCTGCACCTGCGATGCGAGGTAGGGATGCATCGGCAGGCTGATAACCCGGCCTGCCAGATCGTCGCTGACGGACAGGCCCGCAGGATCGGCGGGAAAATCCTTGTAGGCGTTCTGACGGTGCAGCGGAACCGGGTAGTACACCACGGTGGGAACGCCTGCTGCACTTGCGCGCTTCTGGAACGCCTCGCGCTCTTCGCCTGAAGCGAGCTTGAGCGTGTACTGGGCCCAGATGCTTTTCAGCCCTTCCGGAATGAAAGGTGTCTCGTAGTGGCCGGAGAGACCTTCGCTGTAACGTTGGGCTACCTGCTGCCGGGCCTCAACCTCGTCGGCATAGATCGCAAGCTTTTCAATGAGGATTGCGGCCTGAAGGGTATCGAGCCGACTGTTGAGACCGATGCGCTCATTGTAATATTTGTGCGAGCCCTTGCCGTGAACACGGTAGGAGTCGATCAGCTTTGCAAGCTCGGCGTCGTCGGTGAACAGCGCGCCACCATCACCGTAGCAGCCGAGCGGCTTCGCGGGAAAGAATGACGTGGTTGTGATGTCGCATAGCGAGCCTGTGACACGCCCCTTGTAGACGCCGCCCCAGCCCTGCGCGCTGTCGCCGATCACCTTCATGCCGTTTTCGCGGGCGATGGGGACGAGGACGTCGTAGTCGGCGGGAAGGCCGAACAGGTCGACCGGGATGACGCAGGCGGGATTGAGGCCGAGCGTACGGGCATGAGCGATGGCCCGCTTCAGGCTTTCCGGATCCATGTTGAAGGTGTCGGGCAGGACATCCACGAAAACAGGGGTCGCACCCACCAGAGGGACGACTTCCGCCGTTGCCGCGAAGGTGAAGCTCGGCACGAACACCGCGTCGCCGGCCTTTATGCCCAGCGCCATGAGCGCGAGCTGGAGTGCGTCGGTGCCGTTGGCACAGGAAAGGCAGTGTTTGGCACCGCAAAAATCGGCCAGCTGCTTTTCCAGCTGTGCGACCTGAGGACCCATGATGTATTTGCCGTCATCGAGAACGTTGAGGATGGCTTTTTCGAGGGGCGCGCGAATACGTGACTGCTGAGCAACCAGGTCGATAAAGGGAAGCTGCATTTCAAGAGCTTTCATTTTGGGAAAATCAAAGGTAGCGGGTACTGTATAATGTCATCTGTGACAATACCTGAGGCTACCGGTGTAGATGCAAAGATGGCTCGAGTTCATAAGTATATACGCGTTTTTCCAATTCGGGTCCGGGCAGGGAGGGCTGGAACAGAGGGCGTTCTAACGAATGCAACCCCGCTGTTCCAGCTTGTTTTCTCCCGCCGCATTTGTGCGAGGTCAGACGATTCCATCCGACTGCAATCAGTCTTTCGGTCAGCTCGAGGTTCAGTTTGGGCCACCATGCTGAAGTTGCACGGGTATTTCGAAGTCTCCGGTCAATCGGTCTGAGGTTCTGCCAGTCCTTGCATGCGGTATGATTGAAGGAATTCGGGTATTCGTTGGATGATCTTCATGCGATACGTAAGGACCATGACGTACGCTATATCATAAGGTGCCCAGTCAGATCGGATGCATGACTTGTCTACGCATGTGCCGCTCGCCGGATGATATTGGATTTGAGTGTAGATTGGTTTAGATACTCATTTTGACGAAATCAGATAACAGATGCCAGATGCCGCAATCAGAACATAAATATAACCTTCTTCGTGGACAGCTTGAAAAGCTGCTTGAGCGTTTGCCGGAAAGCAGCGAGCATCATAGATCGGCGCTTTACGACCGCATGCGTCAATTCATGGCTGACAAGCATCCGAATCACCTGTCTCTGCTCGAGCAGGTCATTGCCGAGACGGAGGCCCGATATGCAAATCTGTCTCTGCAGAACGCCGGAATTGCAACTGAAACCGGAGGAAACGAGTTCCTTCGCAACAAGCCTTCCGATTCGACGGTTATGATACCGAAGAAGCGGAGTGGGGCACCTGTAATCGTTATAGCTGGAATTGCGGCTTTGATCGGCGTGGCGGCAGGCTGGTTTTATCTCAGCAGCACCCCTGACATGCTGAGTTCGAGCTTTGCGCGGAAGACCGATTCGCTGCGATTTTCGATGGATGCGGTGAATTTGCAACCGATCACCAACGAAGCGGCGGCATATCAGATCGTTGAGGTTGACGGCGCGAGGCTCATCCAGGCCACCGGACCTTTGCAGCTTTATCAGATCGATTCCGTCGAGATCGATCCTGCCAAAACTTATCGCGTGACCGTCCGGTTGCGTGTGACAAGGGACGACCCCGAAATCGGTGGCGCCCGCACCTATGCCGGTGTCGCAACATACGACGCGGATGGCAAACTTCAGAACACCGCCCCAGGCAGCCACCGCTACGCAGCCCTGACCAACAGGATCATATCCGAGAGGGAGGGATGGGTAGAGGCCGAAGGCCTGATAACGGGTGTCGGCAACGAGAGCCACAATCAGTTCCGGCAGGGCACGGTTGCAGTACGCCCTATGGTGCTTCTGAACTACCAGAGCAGCGCGGCTGTATCGCTGTTGGATTATGTCCGTTTCGAAGAGGTGCGCTCAGAGTAAAGAAATGCTTGGGCCGAATGGGAGATCGGCAAACTGGTAATATTCGCCGAGTGGTCTGCCCCCATAAGGTGGTCTGTTTTCAGGCTTACTGCATGACCGGCTTCAGGGCCATCGCCTGGGCAGATGAAGGCGATGATCCGCGTCGTGGCGCTGTCCGGATGATGGCCTCCGGTGCGGGTGGCTTGTAGCCGAGCGAGGAGTGTGGACGCTCGGTGTTGTAGTAGCGGCGCCATGCCCCGATGATGACCTTGGCCTCGGCGAGGCAGTAGAAGATCTCACCGTTGGGCAGCTCGTTGCGAAGCTTCGGGTTGAAGCTCTCGCAATAACCGTTCTCCCAGGGGCTCCCCGGTTCGATCAAGGGTAAGCGTTGTTGCGGCGGCACCTTTCGTGCGTGATCGTGAGGAACGATGTTCGGCGCTTTTGAGGGCTTCGACACCTGACGATTTCAGAGCTTACGCTTAAATCCAGCGATCTTGAGCCGGCGCGCCGTTTCGAGGTGTTTACGGGTTCCGGTCGGCAGCGGGAATGGTTGCCGGAGGAGAAGGTGCGGATCGTGGGGAAAGCTACGATGCCGGCGAGACCGTGAGCGCGGTAGCCCGGCGATATGCATTGTCCCCGCCGCAGCTGTTCGCCTGGCGTCGGGCCGCGCGGGTGCCGTTGGCCGAAGCGCCGGCACCGGAAGCGCTATTTGTTCCGGCGGTGGTGACGGCGCCGGGCCCGGAGCCTGCGGCAAGGCGCACGCCATCGGCGGGGAAGCGGAAAGGTGTCCGGGATGCCGGCGTGATCGAGCTGGAGATCAACGGCGTCGCCATGCGGGGTGGCCGTGGCGCCGACGTTGGGACGGTGGCTGCGGTGATCCGCGCGCTGAAGGCAACGTCGTGATCGGGCCGACGGGCGCGGTCAAGGTCATGGTGGCGACGAAGCCAGTAGACTTCTGCAAGGGCGCGGAGGGCCTGGCGGCATTGGTGCGCGAGACAATGGGCGCCGATCCGTTCAGCGGCGCAGTCTATGTCTTCCGCGCGAAACGGACGGACCGGATCAAGCTGGTCTTTTGGGACGGCACCGGCGTTTGCCTTTACGCCAGGCGCCTGGAGGATGGCGAGTTCCGCTGGCCGAATGTGCAGGACGGCGTAATCCGGCTGACGGCCGCTCAACTGTCGGCGCTGCTCGAAGGTCTCGACTGGCGGCGGGTCCACGAAGCTCGCCAAACTCGCGTTCCGGCACAGGCGGGCTGATCCGCGGCGAAGTGAATCAGGCCGGATTCCCCTGGCGCCCGGAGCCGGCGAATATGGTCTGATCCGCTCATGGCGATGACGGCTGACCAGCTTCCCGACGATCTAGGAAGTGTGGACAGTTATCTAAGCCATAGGATTGTTGCGGCGATGGTGACGACGGCGAGGTAATGTCTGGCAGTTTTTTCGAAGCGTGTTGCAACGCGGCGGAACTGCTTGAGCTTGGAGAAGCAGCATTCGACCAGGTGCCGTTGGGCATATAGGTGCTTGTCGAGACCGTATTTGCGAGCGCGAGAGGGATTGTTCGGGATGACCGCGATAGCCCCCTTGTGGGACTATCAGGGATTTCGTGTCAGGGCGGGCATAATGGGAAGAAAGGAGAAAGTTTCCCATGGCCCGACGCAAAGAACCGAACATCCCTGATGCAATTGTCGACCAACTTCTGGCTG
>Ga0265293_10002878_pt1 | contig 33219 bp, 26 predicted proteins | sample Munlanlewell138R_FD_192505 | JGI IMG/M metagenome (GOLD analysis project Ga0265293, IMG submission 192505) | Leachate microbial communities from a municipal landfill in Southern Ontario, Canada - Leachate well 138R | ecosystem: Engineered > Solid waste > Landfill > Unclassified | place: Canada... | reverse complement strand
TTTTGGTTTTAAGAACTTTATTATGAGTTTTTCATAATAAATAATTTTAGAAAATAACTTAATATTTTTCTAAAAAATCGATTAATAATATAATATTGGGATTTTATATGAATTTTTCAACAGCCTGTGTGCATAACGCATTAGAGCTTGTAAATCCGTATTAATCCTGAATTTTAATTTTTTTGTGAATCATCAGTTTTTTTTGTTTAGATTGAAATAGATTGGTATTATCGAGTTTTAAGAGAGTTTACTGTAAAAAAATTTTAGAATTAAAGATTAACGAAAGCAATTTTTAATGTGGAATTGAAATTAAGAATTGTATAAAATTGGTTTTGATTTTTAAGCCAGCATAATTAAAATTGAAAAAGGAAGGAAAGATTATAATATTAATTTCACATAGTAATGAATTTTCTGATATTGTAGATAAAGTTTTTTATATTTAAAATTTACTTGTATGACAGAGTTTATAATAAAGAAAGTTAGAGAGTTTAAGGGGTTGAGGGTTAAAAATCTGTGAATACAGTTAGTACAAATTTATCATTTTGCGAAAAATTGTTTGTGACAAGAGTCTTCGACTCTCCTGTAACATAGTTACTTTTTTTGTCACTAATGTCATAAAATGACATGTCACGCTTCATCTGTCACAGCTTTACTGCTTTTACTCATCATTAATTAGATTGGTAAAATGTTTTTTCAACATTTTACCAATCGTTAATTGTGACTTTAGTCGTGCTAATTATTTTTTATTCTGCTTCTTTTTCAACTTCTATATCGTAAACATTGCCATTAACTTTAATTTTCATATATTCAGATTTAAGGTTTTTTTCAACAGTTTTTACAATTTTTTTAGCATTATCATCTTTTATTTTATTTAAAGTACCATTCTTTTTAGCTTCAAGGAATTTTCTTCCAACTTCAGGAAACATTGCATAAGTCATTATATCTTCTTCATTATTAGATAAATCAGCTATTTCAGCTTTTACCTTGTCGTATGAAGGTTCTAAAAGATCAGCTGGGCGGCATGTAACAGGTTTTTCATCGCCAAGAGCATTTTTTAAAAGAGTAGGATCAACTTTTCCAGGAGGCATTCCATACATACCTTTAAGATAGTTTTTAGTTTCCTGAAGTATAGTTTTATATCTTTCTCCCATAAGAACATTAAATGTAGCCTGAGTTCCTACAATTTGACTTGAAGGAGTTACAAGAGGAGGATAACCAAGTTCTTTTCTTATTGTAGCTATTTCAGTAAGAACTTGAGGAAGTAGATCTAACTTACCTTGATCTTTAAGCTGATTTGCAAGATTAGAAATCATTCCACCTGGAACTTGATTTATTAAAACATCAATATTAACATCAGTAGCTTTAGTTCCAAAAGGAGCAAGTGTACTTTCAGCAATTGTTTTGAAATAATCTGATACTTCTTTAAGTTTTTCAAGATTAAGTCCAGTTTCAAAAGGAAATCCTCTTAAAGATGCAACAACACTTTCAGTGCCAGGCTGACTTGTTCTAAAACCTAGACTTGAAATAGCACAATCAACTATATCAACACCAGCTTCAGCAGCTTTAAGATAAGTAGATGTAGCCATACCACTTGTATAATGACAATGAAGATGAACAGGAAGCGATACATTTCGTTTAATTTCGCTTATAAGATCATAAGCTTCTTTAGGTGAAAGTAGTCCAGCCATATCTTTTATACATAAAATATCACAACCCATATTTTCAAGCTGTTTAGCATTTTCTATATATTTTTCAATAGTATGAATTGGTGAAGTAGTAAAAGAAATAGCTCCTTCAGCAGTTTTGCCGTATTTTTTAACAGCTTTAACTGAAGATTCAATATTTCTAAGATCATTAAGAGCATCAAATATTCTAAAAATATCAATTCCTCTTTGAGCTGCGAGTTTTACAAAAATATCAACAATATCATCTGAATAATGTTTATAACCTAATAGATTTTGACCTCTAAGAAGCATTTGAAGTTTTGTATTTGGAGTTTTTTCTTTAATTTTAGTAATTCTTTCCCAAGGATCTTCACCTAAAAATCTTACGCAAGAGTCAAAAGTTGCTCCACCCCACATTTCAAGTGAAAAATAACCTATTTTATCAAGTTTTGGAAGAATTGGTAACATATCTTCAATTCCCATTCTTGTTGCAAAAAGTGACTGATGTGCATCTCTAAGAGCAGTTTCAGTTATTTGTAATTTTTTAGCCATATTTCCTCCGATATCATTCTATGAAAAGCTTAATTTTGTCAGCTTTATTTTAAATGAGAGCAACATATAAGTCAAATATGTAAGGATTTTAAATTTGAAATGACGATTTTTTAAAATAAATTTCTTACTGCTTTTAATTCTTCAATTGAACTTTCTAAGTTATCAGCATTTTTAAATGCTTTAGGGTCAACTTCTAGTGAAATTGTTTCTGAATAATTATTTTCAATTAATGTATTTTTAAATTTTTGTAATTTTAGCCATCCTTTACCGGGTAAAAGATGTTCTTGTGGACCAAAATCTGATAAATGTATGTGTTTAATTTTATCTTTTATGTTTAAATAAAAATCTGAAGGATCTTTGCCATAAGTACCTAAATGTGTTGTATCCAAAATTATATTTTCAAATTTTTTTAGTTGTTCTGGATTATTTAAAAAATACTTTCTGTTTTCTTTCATTAATAAAACCATTTTTTTTATTTTAGAAGTAGTTGATTTATAAGGTATTCCAAACATTTTTCTGTAAAATTTATTGATTCTTCTTGATATATTAAGTAATACACCATAATCTTCAGGCATATTTTCCATACATATTTTTATATTTGTACTTTGTTGTAAAATAGGAATGTTTTTAAGTTGCCAATTAATGTTTTCAATATCAGTTGCTGTATGTACAACAATTTTTTCAGCTCCAATATTTTCAGCTTCTTTTAATAAATATGGTAATCTTTCATTTGTTTTTTCAGGCCAACCTGTAATTTTATGAAAAGAAAACGGTTCATGAACAACTGGAACATTAAGCTGATATTTTTGTATTAGTTTTTTTATCTTTTTTGTTTCAAGATCATCGAGTCCATCCCAAATTATTTCAACACCTTCAAATCCTGATTTACTTGCAATAATAAAGACTTTTTCAAGTGGTAAATGATAAAAACATCCGTCAGATAGTAAAAATTTCATAATAAAATTCCTTAATGTTGAATAAAATCTTATGAATAAATAATACAGTATATATAAACGATATACAAGCTTGAGTGTAAAAGTGATATAAAATCTTAGAATTTATATTAACGATAAAAAAATTTTATTAAAACAGATTTTGAAATTTGTTTAAGCGTTAAACCTAGTTTTACTTGTAAAACTATATCGTGAGCAATTGTGAACTATCTTGTCAGAACTGACATAGTCAGACTGATATTATAATTTCTGACAAAATCGTGTATTTATACACAATCTGTTTTTACATCGGTTTCTTTTTTTTGGAATTTTTTCTTTCTTCTTTAAAAATCGTTTTATTTCTTGATTTTTGATTAATCTTTTTTTTCATCTGCTGATTAAGCACAAGATCTTTGAATTCTTGTTTTAATTTAAGATAACTATCAAGTCTTTCATTAGATATAATACCGTTATCTACACTTTTTTTAACATTACAACCAGGTTCATTTGTATGAGTACAATCTCTAAAACGACAATTTTCGGAAAGTTTTTTAATATCAAAAAAAGCTGAATCAAGATCATTTTCATCAGCCCAAAGTTGAAGTTCTCTCATGCCTGGAGTATCAATTATCATTCCACCCCAAGAAGTTATAATAAGCTCACGATTAGTTGTAGTATGTCGACCTTTACTGTCATTTCTTGTTTCAGCAGTTTTTTGTTTATCAAAACCTAATAATTTGTTAATAATTGTTGATTTTCCAGTTCCTGAAGAACCTATAAAAGCAGCAGTATGTCCAGAAGGTATAGATTTTTTTATAAAATCAAAATCCATTTCATTAATAGCACTTATAATAAAGAAATCATTGTTTTGAATTAAATTACTTACTTCCTCAGAAACTGCATGTATATTTGTGCATAAATCTTTTTTATTAAGGATTATAATAGGTTTTGCACCGCCATTATTTGCTAAAGTTAAAAATCTTTCGATTTTTCTTGGATTATAATCATTATCAAGTCCAGCTACATAAAAAATAACATCAATATTAGATGAAATAATATGTTCATCATCTCTTGTACCTTTGTATTTTCTTGAAAAAATAGTTTTTCTATCAAGAATTCTATTAATAACACCTTTTTTTTCATCCTCAATAAAATTAACAAGAACCCAATCTCCAACAACAGGAAGTTCTTTGTTTTCAATAGCATTATGAAGAAATCTACCAGTCATTCTAGCTTCAATTTCACCATATTCACATAAGAGAAAATAATGTTTTCCATGTCTTGTATAAACTCTTGCAGGAATAAATTGGTCTTTTTCAATATTAGAAATTTGTGAGCTAAAAAAATTATTCCAACCAATATTCTTAATATTCATATTAAAAAAACTCCAGGTTTCTATTGAACCTCATGAATAAATAAAATATTAAGTAATTCACTGACTTTTTTAAAAACCTTATTAAAATCAAAACTCTTTTCACTATTATTAGCAGTTATTGATAATGTATAAATATCATTACCTTTTTTTAACACATAAGTTAAATTTAAAACTCCAGGTTCAGAACCGCCTTTATAACCAACAAAATCCCAATTATCAGTAGTAAGTCCAGAATCATTAATACGAAGAATATCTGAATCTTTTAAATCAAAAATAACTCTGCAAAGTTCTTTTGTTGAAAAAAACCATTCAATAGTATTGATTTCTATAGGAGAATTCCATTGAGAAACTTTTGAAATGTCAGGAAGCGGTGTTTTAGCAAGAGAATCCAAAATCTGTAATTGATATTTATCATTTGAAGAAATAAAATTTTTAGATAAATTTTTATTTTCAGATAATTTTAATTTAAACATTTCAGAAGTTTTAAGTATTGCTTGTTTTGGACGAGGAGTAATATTTTGTATATTTTCCCTACCAATATAATCAATTAAAATATCAGTAGCAGTATTATCACTAATTGAAATCATTAGATTTGCAAGAGTTTTTATAGTTACTGGTGACATATTAGGCCATTTTTGTAATATACCTGCAGGAAGGGATTTTTCATTATCTCTAATATAAAGCGTTTTATGCCAAGAAGCTTTTCTAATATCAACCATATCTGTAATAGCTTTAAGAACATATAATTTGAAAGAAGAACCTACACTAAGTAATTTTTCACTGTCTTTTTCAAAAATTATATCTTTGTTATTTTTAATGATACATAAAGAAAGCTCTGGTATTTCCTCCAATTCTTTGATTAAATTTTCAAAACTGTTGTTTTCAGAAAAAACCTGAGTAAACATAGATATAGCAAGTAGTAAAACTAGAATTTTAATTTTCACAGAATACCCCATAATATTTTTGACATTAACTTAAATGATAAAACAAAAAAAAAAAATGTCAAATTGTGATTACCAAAAAGCTCGAGTGAGATGGTAAAATAGTGAAAAGGAAAAGATAAAAACGACTTATTAACTTTTTTATTATAATTTTGATATAATTAATAAATATTAAAGAAATTTCTAAAGGAGAAAAAATGAATTCAAAAAAAAACATAGTGTTTTTATTAATTTTCACAATAATGTTAACAACTTCTAGTTTTAACTTTGAAGATTTTTTAAAACAAGGACTCAAAGCAGCTGGAATATCAGCAGTTGTAAGATCAATGGGTCCTGAACTTGATAGATTTATAAATGATTTATTATCAAATCAAGGAGCAGCAAACAAAGAAGCAACAAGAGTAGTTCCAGTTATAACATTTGGAGAACAAGTTGCAGTCGGAGCTGTACAGATAACAGGAACACAGGAATTAATAAAAAAAGTAAGACATGTTGTATCTTATGAAGATAAATTAAAAAACAAATATAGAGTAAAAGTCTATGTTCCAAGCTCAGATTCCAATCCACTTAAAATAAACAGAGTATATGGAGTATCGGTTACAGCAGTGATTGAAGGATTTATTTAGATTTTATTGAAAAAATTAACCGCCAATTTTTTTCCATTTAATTTGTTTTTTTGCAAAAATAACAGAAATTTTTTCAATATCTTCTGTGTGAATTTCTATTATGTTATTTTTGTAAGTTCCAGCTACACCTATTGATTTTTTAATATCTTTTGCAAGTTCCTTACACCAATCAGCATTATCTGGAAGATTTGATATTTCAATAACAGTTCTTCCTTTACCCGCAGTAAGCCTTCTTAAATGAATAATATTTTTTGAAAAATCAGATTTTGTAATAGGAATTTGATTATTATTTTTTTGCTTTTTTCTTATATCACCATCTTCACTAGACCAAACAAGATTAGATTTAAGCATGAATTTACTCCTATATAATTTCAAAATTCTTTTTATATTATACAATAATAAGGCTTTTTTCTCAATTTGATTTTATATAAAGATTAAAAAAAATCTGAAAACAATTACAAGAATTCGATATATATATATTTCCAATTCTATTAAATCATGGTGGAGTTTTTATAAACAAAAGCAAAAAAAATATAGGATTTAATTTTTTTAATCAAAAGATAATAAAAAGATTCAGTATACAATAATTTTGACAGATATATTTGTTTTAATCACTTTTTTGCTATTTTATTAAATAGATTTGCTTTTTACAAAGATAATAATTAGAATTATATATAGAAATTATTTAAATTTAAAGATTTTTTTAGTTTGAAAAATCATATAAGCTGAAAAGGTCTTGTCTTTTTTGCTTGAGGGGGTTACGAAGACAGGGTCTTTTCAGTCCAAAACTTTTAATATGAAATTTAATGAAAATAATCAAAAAACACATCTTAAAGTTCCAGAATGGGCAAAACAAATAATATGGTATCAGATTTTTCCTGAAAGATTTAGAAAAGGTTATAGTCATAATAATCCTACATTAAGTTATTTTTCTAAAAAAAATATAAAAGATTGGGAAATAACTCCTTTTGGAAAAGAATGGTTTCATCGCAGTAAATGGGAAAGTGAAATCTCAGATAAATTTTATCATACTGTAAATTACAGAAGATATGGAGGAGATTTCAAAGGAATTTTAGATTCAATACAATATTTAAAAAAACTAGGAATTACAGGAATATATCTTAATCCAGTTTTTATGGCACCTTCAAATCATAAATATGATGCAAGTGTTTTACATCACATAGACCCTTATTTTGGAAGCGATCCACAAGGTGATTTTAAAATAATTAATAAAGAAATAAGTCCAGAAAATCCAGCAGAATGGCAATGGACAAAAGCTGATATTGAATTTTTAGAACTTATTGAAGTTTTTCATGAAAACGGCATAAAAGTTATAATAGATGGAGTTTTTAATCATTCAGGAAGAGATTTTTTTGCATTCAAAGATATTATTAAAAATAAAAAAAATTCAAAATACCTTGATTGGTATACAATAAAACGCTGGCAGAAAAATAATAAAGATGGTTTTATATATAAAAGTTGGCTTGGACATAAAAATTTACCTGAATTTGCTCGAGAAGAAAATGATTTTAATAAACCTGTAAAAAAATATATATTTGATATTGTATCAAGATGGATGAATCCAGGACAAGGATATTCTGGAATAGATGGCTGGAGACTTGATGCTGTTGATTGTATAAATCATGGTTTTCTTAATAATTTAGCAAAACATATTATAAATGAAAAAAAAGATGCTCTTATAATTGGAGAAATCTGGCATATACACCCTGAATATATTTTAAACAATGAAATGCATGCTTTTATGAATTATCCATTTTGTTACAATGCAGTTGATCTTTTATTAAATAAAAAAGGAATTGATTATTATATAAAAAAACAGATTAATTTGCTTTCAAGTTATCCTTACAATAATACTCTTGTTATGCAGAATTTATACTCAAGTCATGATACTGCTAGACTTAATAATATAATTTTAAATGCAGGAATGGACTTGAGTTTGACAGATCATTTCCAAAAAACAAAATTACAATTCTCACATAAATATAAAATTGGAAGAATAGGAAGAAATTTAGAAAAAATCAGAAAACTTCTATTAGTAATTCAGTTTATTTCACCAGGAGCTCCAATGATATATTATGGTGATGAAGTTGGCATGGAAGGAGCAAATGACCCTGATTGTAGAAAACCAATGTTATGGGAAGATATAGAATATGAAGATGAAATAAAACATCCAATATTTGGAGTTAAAAAACAGGAAGAAAACACCATAAATTATGAACTTTTTGAATTTTATCAAAAAATAATAAAAATCAGAAAAAAATATAAAGCTTTAAATTATGGTGAATTTGAATATAAAAAAATAAATGATAATATATTAAAAATTAAAAGATTTCTAGAAGATGAATTTGTTATAACATATGTGAATATATCAAATGTTTTAGAAGAATTTGAAGATTCAAGAAATTTTTATAAAATAAAACCTTGCAGTGCTAAAATAATAGATAATCACGGAGTTTATTATGATATTTGATACAATGGATAATTTAAAACTTTATAAAGAAACAATACCATATTTAGATGAAATAAATAAATTTCTAGATAATAATAATCTAAAAAACTTATTAGAAGGGAAATACGAAATAATAAAAGACAAGTTATATGCAATTTCAAGTGAATATACAACAAATCCCAATGGTCCACTCAATGGGAATCTTGAAGTTCACAAAAAATATATAGATTTACAGATAATAATATCAGGAGAAGAAAAAATCAGATTTTCCAATAAAGAAAATCTTACTATATTTGAAATTTATAATGAAGAAAAAGATGTAGAATTTTTAAAATCTCAAATTAATGTATCAGAATTTTATCTACAAAACGAGCAATTTGCAGTATTTTTCCCACAAGATGCACATGAACCGGGTTGTGCAATAAATAAATTTCCAAAAAAAATCAAAAAAATTGTATTTAAAATTGAATTTCCAAAATAAGTTTTGAAAAAACTCAAACCTTAATGACCCAGTCGATAATCCAACCTTTTTTAGTTCTTTCAAGACAAACAATACATGAATTCTTAAAAGTTAAAATATCAGTATCAATATCAGTAACTAATATAATTGAAAGAAGTTTAGCAAGAAATGGCAAATGCCCAACAACCATAATATTATCGTTACTATCTTCAATCATTCTTTTCCAAGGAGTAGTATTAGAATCAGGAGAAAGAGTTTCGTCAATAACAATTTCAATATTATCTCCGAGAACCTTACCAATAATTTCAGCAGTCTGAATAGCTCTTGTTTTTGTGCTTGTATATATCTTATCGACATCAATATTATAAAATTCAGAAGAATGTAAAGCAGCTTTTGTAGTTTCAATTCTGCCATTATCAGAAAGTACTTTATCGCCATTTTCATTTTCAATATAAACGCCATGCTGAACAAGATATAATTTCATAAAAACTCCTAAGTTTATTAATTGAATCCTCTGATTAAATCATAATGGATATAGCGATAAATGTAAATCTAAAATTAATAATTTTCAGGTAAATTTTTAATTTCAAAAAAAATTTAAGAAATATAAGTAATATGAAATAGTATAAAAAATAATATAAAATTTGTAAAATAATGCAAAAACACATATAATTAATAATAATTGCTGGAGGTTTTTTATGTTTAAAAAATGTACTCTAATATTTATGATTTTATCATCTATAATAGCATTTTCAGAATCTAATATAAAATCCAATTATGAAAAAAAAGCACGAAAAATTATTATTAATAACACTAAAGTTTATTACAAACTCATAGATGATATAATTTCACTTACAAAAAATATAATAGGTAATTCTTATTCATTAAATGATAAAAAACAATTCAGAAATAAAATAATTGCTAAAAAAAGACTTTTTTACTTTATTCACAAACAAATAACAACTTTTAGTTTAGATGAAAAAACTATGAATCCAGCATATGATATTTATATTTCTACCGATGTAATATGTAAAAGTTGTAATGGTAAAGGCTGTGATAAATGTGGAGATGATGGTTATGGATATAGTCTAAGCGATAATCCGACTTTGTGTGGAAAATGTGACGGAAAAGGTAGTTTTGCAGGAAGAGTTTGTCCGGGTTGCGATGGTCTTGGCTGGGCTAACTCGTTTCCAGATCCTAAATATTAATTATTATATATTATAGATTAAATCCAAAGCTTTTAGAGTTGCCATACATCTTATTAAATTTCTATCACCAGTGAATATATATTTAAAACATTGCACTTTATCTTTGTAATACAAACCAATATACACAAGACCAACAGGTTTTTTGGAACTTCCGCCAGTCGGACCAGCAATTCCCGTTGTTGATATTCCAATATTTGAGTTTGAAGTCAAAGCAATACCCTCTGCCATTTCACAAGCAGTTTTAGAACTTACAGCACCATATTTTTCTAAAGTATTTGAATTTACATTTAATCTAGAGATTTTTGCTTTATTTGAATAAGTAATGCAACCTTCAAGAAACACCTCAGAAGAACCAGGTATATCAACAATCGAAGAACAAATCATTCCACCTGTACACGATTCCGCAATTGAAAGAGTAAGTTTATTTTCTTTAAGAAAATTAACAGCATTTTCAGCAGAAATTCCAATATTATTTTTAATTTTTATCGTTTCAGATAAATTCATAACAAAATTCTAAACTCTTAACAACAAAAAGTAAATAAATTAATTAATTGAATCCTCAGAATAAATATATAATTTGCTTCTATATGTTATATCATTTAATAAGAGGTCTCAATTTGCATTAGTATGAACAAAAATTGTTTCTTTTGGAGATAATTTAGATATTAAATTAGAAATATCTTTTTGATAAACATGTCCTGAACAATGGATATTTAATTTTGGAATATTTTTATTTGATATTTTATTAAGAACTTCAGCTGTATATAAATCAATTATAAAATTTTTTCCTGTTTTAAATACTTTAGAAGTCCGAAATGATCTATATGAGAATGAGAAATAAATATGCCTAAAAGATTAGGATCTTTTTCATATAAACCTTTAATATTAGGCATATAATCTTTGTGAGGCTTATTAGCTTCAACAGGAATTCCAACATCAAGAATAATACTTTTACCTTCATTTATGATTTCTATACAATTGCCACCAATTTCATTTTTTCCACCATGAACATGAAATTTCATAAAACCTCCTAATAAATTTTATTTAAGCTTGTTATTAACTTGTTTAATCAATAAAAAGTTGTTTTTATATATGTTTTCTTTAAACATAAACCAAAAACTATGATATTAAACAAAATATAAAATTATGATTTATTCAGAGGGTTCAATTGCTTATAAAATCATGCAAACATTAAACTGTAAATAATGAAAAAAAATAATACTAAACAAAGATTGAAATAAGTATTGAAAATTGACAATCAAAAATTGACAATCAAAAATTGATAGTCAAAAAATTCCAGAATGCTATTATTGTTACAAATATAACTAAAATAAAAATGGATTTGTTGCAAAATATAAAAAATAATGAATCATAAGAAATATCTTTATTTTAAATTTAATTTTTCGATTAATTCATCTGTATTTTCCAATAAACATCAATGTTCTTTAGAATTAACTTTAACAATTGCTCTTTCATTTGTTTCTAAAATATAAACAGCCAATAAAAGATTGTTTGGCGATATGTTTTTTGATTTATCTTCTTTGCAAGTATAATTAGTTATATTTTTTAAAAGAGTTTTTATTGTACCTTTATCTGTATTTTTAAATAAAAAAAACATTACATTATCAGGATTTTCATTAAATTTTTCTAATTCATTATCCACTTTATTTGTTCCAAATTTAAATTCAATATTATAATATTTTTCTTTTATAATTACTTGAAGATCAATACTTCCGCTTCTTTTATTTGATTCTTTTCCTGAAAAAAAATATTCTCCTTTAGTAGGAGTTTCAACAGAGAATTTTATGTTTTTATCAAAACATGTTTTAATAGCACAAACTCTAGCTTCTTGTTCTGAGTATCTTGGTTTTTGATCTCTTTTTATTGGAAAAAAAAGTTGGAATTTATTGTCCGTATCATATGTTTTTCGCAAATTTTGAAATGTTAATTCTAAGAATTCTTCGATGGTGATATTGTTCATTTAAACTCCTTTTTTGATTAATATTTATAGGTTACCAATTACAACAAATCAGGCCGATCAGATATAAATAATAATAAATACTTTAACTAATCTAATATATAAAGTAAAATAATTTTTAAGAAATATTTTTTATCTATAAAAAAGTAAATTATATTATAACCTCAAAATGTTTATACAGAAAAATAGTCTTTAATGTTTTTACATTTTTGTATATAAAATGTTTTTATATTTTTATTACTTTTTAATTTTTCTATTTGATTATTTATATCTGTGAAATTATGAGAAAACAAATTTAATGTTTCAAGATTTTTAAATTCTTCATCATATTACTTATAAATTTTCTTCATAAGTATTCCTCTGTTTTTTAATTATACACTTTTTTGTTGAATTTAATAATTAGGGGAAATTTGTGCTGAAAAAAAGTATGATGCAGAAGGAAATTTATTTGACATAAGAAAGTTTAAATTTTCTAAAGATGGTAAATTAAAAAATGTATTGTTTAATTATGGAAATTTTTCTAATGATATATCATGTGAATATTCAGAAAACGGAGTTTTAAATAAAAGAACAGTAAAACATGAGTGGGAAGACGAGGTTTCATGTATATGTTTTTATGACGAAAATGGTAAAATTATCAAGATGAAGAATAAAAAAATGTTTTTTAGATTTCAGGTTGGTAATAGTTTGGTAGAAGAACCTAAAATTTCAAAAACTTATTTTAAAAGAAATAACTTAGGTCTTATTAAAGAAAAATTTTATGATAAGGCTGATTCCAATGAAACAAAGGAAATTATCATAGCTGATTATGATTTTAAGAATAATGAAGTTATAATCAAATCATTTTATCCAGATAGCTATTCTACCGAAATTGTAAAAAATCTTAAATACAAATTTTTTGAAACTGATAACCATAAATTTTGTGTTGAAGTAATAGATGATTCTGGAAATATTACTGATGTATTTTTGGGAGATTATCAGGTTTTTTATCAAAAAAATATATACAATCCAGAACTTAATCTTATAAAAAGTCATTTATATTGCACAAATTATCATAAAAAAGGATTTTCAAAAAATAATAAATGTAAATCATGTTTAGAAATTTTAAGAACAAAATCCAATTCTGAGTATATTGATGAAAATTATTATTATCAATATGATAAAAACGGGAATTGGATAAAAAGACAGTTTTTTGTAAATGGTAAAAAATGTAAAGAATGGGAAAGAAAGATATATTATTGTTAAAAATTAAAAACTAAACGAACTCTGATCGGTAATGTTTTTATAAATACTTTATGGTATAATTAATTCGATATATTTTTAAAAAATAAATATAAAAAGGTGATGTTTTGACTAAAGATATTAGATGGAAGCAGAGATTAAAAAATTTCAGAAAAGCTTTTGATAATCTTTCAGAAGCAGTTAATACTGCAAAAGATAGAGAACTTTCAAATCTTGAAAAACAAGGGCTAATTCAAGCTTTTGAATTTACCTATGAGCTTGCATGGAATACTGTTAAGGATTTTTATGAAAATATTGGTGAATCAAATATTCAGGGTAGTAAAGATGCTTTCAGGCTTGCTTTTGAAAGGGGACTTGTTGTAGATGGTGTTAATCTTATGAAAAGTGTTAGAAGTAGACAACTTAGTTCTCATACTTACAATGAAAAAATTGCACAGGAAATTTACGAAGATGTTGTTAATTTATATCATAAGGTTTTTCAGGATCTTGTTTTAAGGCTTGAAGACGAAGCGGTTAATAGGAAATTATAAATTATGGAATATGGGATTGATGAGAAGATTTTTGAAAATCTTGAAAATATATTTAGAAAACATAGTAATATATCAAAAGTTATACTTTATGGTTCTAGAGCTAAAGGAAATTATAAGAATGGTTCAGATATTGATATTACAATTATTGGTGAAAATTTGAAGGTAGATTTACTGTATTCTATTATGGATGATATTGATGAATTGAATTTGATTTATAAATTTGATATATCAATTTATTCCAATATAGATAATTCTGATTTGATTGAACACATTGATAGAGTTGGAAAGATTATATTTCAAAAATAAGAGGGTTTAAAATTTCATGAATACTAAACTTTTTTTATATGAAAGGACAAAGCTTGAAGAATTAATTCAGATATTTTCTCAAACTTATATGAGTTCAAAATCAGATCCTTTTAAAAAAGATGTTGTTATTGTTCAATCTCAAGGTATGGCAAGATGGATAACAAGGAAATCTGCTGAAATTAATGGGATTTTTACAAATGTGGAATTTATGTTTCCTAATGCTTTTATTGAAAAATTCTTTAATGGTGTTTTTGGTGATAAATATAAACCTGAACTGATATCTGGCAAGGTTAATGCATTTAGGATAATGAATGTACTTATGGATGAAAGAGAAAAAAATCCAAATGGTATTTTTAAAGAGATTTTTGATTATGTTGGTGATTTTGAAACTCGACTTTTTAAAATTTCTTCGGTTTTATCTGAGATATTTGAAAACTATCAGCTTTTTCGTCCAGATCTTATTCGTAGTTTTAAGCATGGTGATATTGATAAGTTTAGAAAACTTTTTTTAGATAAAAAAGATGAGTTTGAAAGACAGTTTGAGCTTTATAAAAGAATTATGCCTGAAGATCTTTATGATAAATCTGATGTTTTTTATGAGATTTGTAATAACTTTTCAAATCTGAGTCTTCCTGATGATTTTCCTGACAAAATTTATATTTTTGGTGTTTCTATTTTACCGCCTTATTTTCTTAAAGTTTTTGAACAGATTTCAACTGTATGTGAAGTTCATTTATTTCTTATGAATCCATGTACTGAATACTGGATTGATATTGTTAGCAGAAAAGAATCTGCTAAAAAATTTCTTCAAGCTGCAAAAATAACTGGCATTGACAACCTTCAAGAAAACGAACTTCATTTTTATATTGGTAATAGTCTTTTAGCTGAATTTGGTTCTATGGGAAGAGAGTTTTTTTCTCAAATTCTGGAGTTTTCAGATGAGATTTCTGATAATTTAGATAGTATTGATATAAAAAGAGATAATCTTCTTCATTGTATTCAACATGATATTTCTACTTTGTCCCAAGGTAATAAGAGTGAATTTGTATTTAAAGAAAGTGATAATTCTATTATTATAAATTCTTGTCATGGTATAAGAAGAGAGCTTGAAGTTCTTAAAGATTTTATTCTTGATGTTCTTGATAATAATAGCGATATTCATCCTTCTGATATTATTGTTATGGCACCTGATATTCATCAATATAGTCAGCTTATTGATAGTGTTTTTTCTGATTTTTATTTTGATAATAAAATTTCATATTCTATATCAGATGTTGCTTTGAGTGAAGAAGACCCTATTATTTCAACTTTTCTTGAAATTATTGAAAAAGCTACGAGTAAATTTACTGTTTCTGATGTTCTTTCTATTATGGAAAGACCTATTATAATGCAAAGTTTTGGTTTTGATGAAAAATCAGTTGAAATTATTAGATATTGGATTGCAGAACTTAATATTAGATTTGGTTTTGATGATGATTTTTTTAATTCATGGAAACATGGTATAAAAAGACTTATTACAGGGTATTTTTCTGATTGTGAGGAAGTGTTATGGGATGAAGTTACTTCTTATCCTTATATTGAGGGTGAATATGCTTTAATTGCTGGTAATTTTGCTGCTTTTATTGATTTTCTTGAAGATTTATCCTCAAAATCTAATTTTAAAAATACTATTGAACAATGGGGATTTCTTTTTTATGAAATAATCAAAAAACTTCAAGATAATTCACAAGATATTTCAAAATTTAATATTCTTATAAATAATATTGATATTTTATGTGGTGAAAATAATATTCAGAAACTTTCAGACTTTAATGAAAAAATTAGCTTTGATATTATTAGAACATTTCTAAAAAGACAATTTAAAAATTCTCTTTCATCTAAAGGTTTTTTGTCTGATGGTATAACATTTTCCTCTATGTTACCTATGAGAAGTATTCCGTTTAAAGTAATTTGTCTTCTTGGTATGAATATTGATTCCTTTCCTGGTAAAGAAAAAAAACTTGAATTTGATCTTGTGAGAGAAAAACCAAAAGTTGGAGATCGTTCCAAAAGAAAGAGTGATATGTATCTTTTCCTTGAAACAATAATGAGTGTGAGAGATAAACTTTATATTTCATATAATGGTCAGAGTGAAAAAGATAATAGTAAAAAAGAACCTTCTGTCCTTGTAAGTATATTTATTGATTATATTAAAGATTATTATCATGGTGTTAATAATAAAATTTTGGATAATGTTTGGATTGAACATAGACTTCATGGATTTCATTCAATTTATTTTAATAAAGAGAATATGCTTTATTCATATTCTAGTAAAAATTTTGATATATGCCTTAAAAGAGATAATGTTATCAATGAAAGTTTCAAGTTTAAGCAAAGAGAATTATGTGAAAAAATTGATTTTGATATTTCTGATATATTATCTTTTTATAAAGAACCTATTATATATTTTGTTAAAAAAATTTTAAATATATATGATTATAATAATGCTAATTTTGATGATGAATTTGAACAATATAAAATTGATAATCTTGAAAGATATTTTATCAGGTCAAAGATTTATTCTGAACTTGAAAAAAGTAATAATAAATCTGATATTTATAAAATATTGAAGTTTTCTGGAATTTTACCAGTTAATAATTTTGGTAAGATTGATTTTGAAAAAGAATATGAAATTATTAAAGAATTATTTGATTTGACTTATTCTGAGAATAAAACAAAAACAATTTTGAATTTTCAGACAGATTCAGGATTTAATTTTGAAGGTGATTTTAATATTATTCAAGATGAAAATCAATTTATAACATTTTCTAGCTTTAAAGGTAAATATTTTTTACAAGCTTTTATAAGTCATATAATAGCTTCAAAACTAAGTCAAAAACCTAAAAAAACAGTGCTTTATTCAATAAATGATTATAATATTAAAAAGACTAGTTTTGAATATAATGATATTGTTAAAGATTGTTTTGATTATATAATTAATCTTTTTATTAAAGGTCAGAGTTTTAATATTCCTTTATTTTCAGAGGCTTTTTTATCTTATTATGATAGATTTAAAAAAGATAAATCTGAAGAAGATTGCAAAAAAAGTGCAATATCTAAACTTAAATCAGATAAATTTAATTTTTCAATTGTAGATGATTTTGAATTTAAATTTATTTATAAAGATTCTAATCCTTTTGAATTAGAAGAAAACAAGATTTACTGGGAATGTTATAAAAAAATCTCTGAATTTATTAAGAGTATGGAAGTGGAAAATGAATAAATTTAATATTGATAATATTGATTTTAATAAAACTATTGTTATAGAAGCTTCAGCTGGTACTGGTAAAACTTATAATATTTCAGGAATTTATGAAAAGCTTATAAAAAAAGGTGTTGATGTTAAAGAAATACTTGTTGTTACTTTTACTGATAATGCTACTAATGAACTTAGAGAAAGAATAAAAAGCAATTTGAAATGTTTTGTTAATAAAGAAATGCATAATGAAAGTGCTGAATATAAAAGAGCAAAAAATGCTTTAAGAATGTTTGATGAAGCTAATATTTTTACAATACATGGTTTTTGCAGAAAAACTCTTATTGAAAATTCATTTGAAAGTAAAACTGATTTTGATGCTGAAATTGGAAGTGATGAAATTATAATTAATGAGCTTATATATGATTTTTATAGAGATAATTTTATAGATAGCACAACATTAACAGCAAGTTTTCTTAAGAAAAATTTATCAATCAATAATATATTAAAATTACCCAATCATAAAATTGTTAATTCTTCTATAAATATAAAATTAAAACATTCAAAATTAGAATTTGATAATATTTTAGATATTTCTAAAAACATCATTGAATTATCTGAAAAAATGTTAAATCAGATTAATGGGAAAAAAGAAGAAATAATCAAATTAATATATAATACAAAGTTAAATGGTAATATATATAATAAAAATCTTTCAAAATATCTTGATAATATTGAAAATGATCTTTTAAAAATAAAAGCAAATAAGCATGATGTTTTTGAAACCAAATTTGATAAATTAGAACTTTTTACAATTCAAAAAATGGAAAGTTCTAAAACAAAAAACTCTGTTGATATACCCCAAAATGTATTTTTTGAATATGCTCAGAATTTATTAGATAAATTTAAAGAGTTTAATTCAAAAATTATAGATTTAAAAGATATTTTTATAAGTAATTTTGTTAAATATATAAGAAAAAAACTTGTTGAAAGAAAGAAAAAAGATGGAATTATTACTTTTGATGATATGATACAACAGACTTATGAAAATCTTGATTCTGAAACTTTCAGAGAAATAATTTCTAAAAAATATAAAGCAGTTCTTGTAGATGAATTTCAGGATACAGATATTATGCAATATACAATATTTAAAAAATTATTTTTCGGAAGTAAAAATAAAACTTGTTTTATGATAGGTGATCCAAAGCAATCTATATATAAATTCAGAGGAGCTGATATATATAGTTATATTCAAGCTAGAAAAAACTCTGATTTTCAATATACGCTTGATAAAAATTTTAGATCTGAAAAAGGTATTATTGAAAGTATTAATACAATTTTTTCAGGTGAAAGTCCTTTTTATAATAAAGAACTTGAATATACAAAAGTACTTCATCCTGGAGATGAAAAAGAAAATGAAGAAATATTTTATTCTGAAATTAAAGAGTTTCAGGATAATTTCTGTACTATTAACTTTATAAAAGATGGAGAAAAAAATAAATCTGTTAATAAAGATGATAGCTTAACTTTTGTAATAAATAATTTTCTTCATGATATTACAAAACTTCTTGATAATGCTAATAAAGATAAAGTGAAAATCGGAAATAGAAATTTTAAAAATTCTGATATTGGTGTTATTGTAAGGTCAAATTACGAAGCTAAAGAAATAAAAAATCAGCTTACAAAATTAAATATACCTTCGGTAATATATTCTAATGAAAGTGTTTATTCAAGTATAATTGCATCGGATATGAAAGATATTTTTATTGCTATTAAAGAACCAAATTCGTTTTCAAGCGTAAAAAAGGCATTAGGTACAAGTATGATTTTTGAAAGAGAAGTAATAAATTGTAATGACAATAAAATATCTGAATATACTGAATTTTTTGTAGAAGCAAATTCAATTTATAATAAATGGGGAATTAGCAGAGCTATTGCATTTTTAGATAAAAAGTTCTTTTTTATTGAAAATCTTTTAAAAAGAGATAATTCAGAAAGAAATATAACAAATTTCAAACATCTTGAAGAACTTATTGTATTGGATATTTACAATAAAGGTATGAGTATATCAGCTTTTATCAAAGAATTTATTAAAAAGATAAATGAAGGTAAAGATAAAGAAAATGAACAAAAGATTGAAAGCGATGAAAATGCTGTTAGGATAATTTCAATTCATAAAAGTAAAGGTTTGCAATATAAAGTTGTATTTTATCTTTCAGCATGGCAAAAATGTTTTAATATTGATAAAGTAGAATATCCGATTGCTCACAATAAAATTACTAAAAAAATCGAGCTTGCTTTAATTAATGATAGAAAAGAATCAATAAAAAAAAATCAATTGGAAGATGAATTTGAGGAAAGTATAAGGCTTTTTTATGTTGCTGTAACAAGAGCTGTTTCAAGACTTTTTGTATATATACCAGATTATATGAATAATCACCTTTCTCCTGCTAATTATCTGTTTAATTATTCATTTATGAAAAAAAAAGCGGATGATTTTGATATACATAGTAAAAATTCTAATATTAAATCAGATGATTATATAAATTCTCTAAATAAACTTGCTAAAGAATGTAATAATTCAATAAAAATAAACATTATAGACAAATTTTTTGATATTAATCCTTTAAATGTCAAAAAATCAGAAAAAAAAGATTTTGAATATAGAAAATTTAAGCAAAGAAATATAGAAAACAGAAGAACAACAAGTTTTTCAGGTCTAATATTTAATATTGAACATGAAAAAGTTGAATATCAAAAAGATTCTTTGCTTGAAGATAGAACAGAAAAAACAGTATTTGATTTGCCAAAAGGTCCGCTTGCTGGAACTGCTGTTCATGAGATTTTAGAAAATATATCTTTTAATTCAAATTCAGAAATTATCAGAAATAATGTTGAAATTGTAATGAAAAAATATGGTTGGAATGAAGAATGGATTTTTGAGAAACTTTCAGAAAATATTCATAATGTTTTAAATACAGAAATCTTTCATAATGGTGAAAAATTTAGACTGTGTGAAATAAATCACAAAGATATAGTTAAAGAAAGTTTTTTTGTATTTCCAGTAAATGATTTAAAAAGTGAACATTTGAGAAATATATACAATAAATATAAAGATAAATGCCCGGATATATTCAACAAATTAGATTTTGAAGGTTTTTCAGGTTATATATCTGGATTTATAGATTTAATGTTTAGAATTGATGATAAATATTTTATACTTGATTGGAAAACAAATAGTCTTGGATATAGTTATGAAGATTATTCAAAAGAGAATTTAAATAAAGCAATGAAAGCAAATTATTATAATTTACAATATTATATTTATTCAGAAGCAATTCAAAAATATTTATCACTTAAATTAAAAGATTATTCAAAAGAAAAAAACTGGGGTGGAGTATATTATTTATTTACAAGAGGAATAAAACCAAAATGTAAAACTGGTATATTTTATGATAATTTGTCATCAGAAGTTTTTGAAGAGTTCAGCAATATATTTAAGTTAAATGATGAAAATAATATAAAACAACATAAAACAACATAAAGTAGAACAGGGGAATTTATGGTAGATAATATTTTTGATATATTCAAGAAAACTGGGATTTTTAAAAATATAGATTTATATTCAGCTAATTTTATTGCTAATAAAAATCAAGATTATTTCAATGAAACATTTACCATAATATCATTACTTTCATATAACCTTAGAGAAAAAGGACACACTTGTATTCCAATTGAAGAATTAAATAATATTATTAAAGATTTAAAATATAAAAACAATATTGATTTAGATTTGGATTTAAATTTAGAAGATTTTTTTAATAGTGAATTTTTTAAAAATAAAAACACTCCAATAATTATTGAAAATAATAAAATATATATGAAAAAAATAAAAAAATATGAAGAAACTATTAGAAATTATATATATTCAAAAAAACATTCTAAAAATATAGTAGAATTACCAAAATCATTTGATAAAGTATTTGGTAATTCACAAGAAATTGATTGGCAAAAAATAGCTGGAATATGTGTTTTTAGAAATAAATTCACAGCTATAACCGGCGGTCCAGGAACTGGAAAAACAACAACAGTTGCCAAGATAATATGTGCATTGCTTATTGATAATGAAAATTTAAAAATAAAATTATGTGCACCAACTGGAAAAGCAGCAGTTAGAATAACTGAATCAATACAAAATTCAGTTAAATTTCTTAAAGAAAATAATATAAAACAAGAAATATTAGATAAAATCCCCACAGAAGCAACAACAATACATAGACTTTTAGGAAGTAAAAAATTTACAACTGAATTTAAACATAATGAAAATAATCCAATACAGGCAGATATTATTTTTGTAGATGAAGCTTCAATGATAGATCTTGGAATGATGGCAAAACTCATAAAAGGTTTAGATAAACATACACAACTTGTTTTAATAGGCGATATGGATCAGCTTGCATCAGTTGAAGCAGGTTCAGTTTTTGGAGATATATGTAGAAGAGGAGCAGATAATTATACAAAAGATTTTATAAAAGAATTCATTAAAGAAAATACAGATAAATTAAATAATAAAAAAAGTGATTTAAAAGATAGCATTGTAATATTAAAAAAAGTATATAGATTTGATGCAAAATCTGGAATAGGAAAACTCGCTATAACAGTTAACAATATGAATATCAAAGAAAGCTTACAATTATTAAGCAAATGTAATAATAATATAGAATATTTTGAAAAACTTCAACTTGAAGAAATAATAAATAAAGTAATAAATGGATATTCTGATTATATAAAACTCATTGAAAATAAAGAAGAAAATCCAGAAAAAATCTATAATGCTTTTAATAGATTTAGAACATTATGCAATATAAAAAAAGGTAGATTTGGCACTGAAAGTATCAATGAACAAATCTGCCAAAAATTCAGAAAAAATCCTGCAAAAAAACATTTTTATGGAATGCCAATAATGATTGGTAAAAATTATCACAACTTTGAAATATATAATGGAGATACAGGAATAATAACATACTTAGATGAAAATGAAGATAAACCATTATTTACAATAACAAATAATAAAGGAGTTAAAACAGTATCATTAGGATTAATTGATCAATGGGAAGCAGCATTTGCAATAACAATACACAAATCACAAGGCTCAGAATTTGAAAATGTTTTAACTGTTTTATCAGGAAAAACTGATTTTTCAACAAAAGAATTATTATACACAGCAATAACAAGAGCTAAAGATAAATTTAGTTTATATTCAGAAAAAGAAATATTAAAAAATACAATAACAAGGAAAATAACAAGATATTCAGGATTATAAAGAATTTTCATAAGCTTCAAGTTTTATTAAAATTCAAAAAAAACTAAAAAAAAACAGTTTATATTGTATAATTGAGTTTTCTGATTAAATAAACAAAAATTAATATAATGTCATCCCGGCATGATTCTGAGCCGGGATCTGTTTTTATTTTTTTTATATTATCAATTTAATAAAAAACTTCAAAAATAGATTTATCTTTCCTAATTCTATCAAAAATATATTAATTAATCGGACCACATGAAATTGTAAATCCTATTTTTTTATTATTACATTAAAGCAAAAAAATAATTATTCGGTACCATTCGATATTTTACATCCATGTAAAATATCTCTTTACCTTCCTTCACTTATAATACATCCGTATATTAAATGCTTCGCAACGTTCACTCAAGTTACCGAGTAGATTTTTTTTTGCTTTTGTTTATAAAAACTTCTACATGATTTAATTTAATTGAAAAATTTCTAACGAGTTCTCGTAATTGTTGTCAGATATATTTATACAATCAAAATCTTTTTGTTTGAAAAATAAAAAGCAATAATGTTTATTTTTTCGTAAAAGCATTAATTTTATGATTATAACACTGTAGATCTTGTTAGCTTTATTCCTTGGGCTCGATTCAGATTTTTACTTGTTTAGGTTTATAGTTTTAGTTTATACTGTTAATATTAAGAGAAAAAAATTATAAAAATCTATTTTACACAAATCAAAATTGACAATAAATAAAAGTTTATTTAATATTATTTTATGAAAAGAAATATATGTTTAGATTTATTTGTTTGTAGTTTAGTATCGATTTCTATTTGCTCCTTTGTTTATGAAATAATTACGGGCTTTAATATTCAATCTTTTCTTAGAAATTTATCTTTATTTATAGTGTTTTTAAGTTTTGGCAGAAAATTCATTTTTAAACTTAAAAGATTTTTTAATGGTTTAATTAATATACAATTAATTTTTTTCTTTTTTTTCTCCTTATTCATGATTTTATTATTTAGATTTTCCAAGGATTATTGTGTTTATATCCAAGATTTTTTATATTTATCTTTTTTAATTATTTTAGATGCTATAAATAATGAATATGAGAACAGAATTATAATAAAACATGATATTACAAAAAAGGATATTATATGAGTGATTTAGAATATAAAAATTTTTTTGAAGCTAGTGGGATTATTGATACTATTGTTCCTAAAAACTATAGAATTGAGTCGATTGTTGATTTATTTGACAAAAAAAGTCAAGAAATCAGTAATACGTTCGGTGATATGCAAAAATATCCATGGGTTTAGCTTGATGGTGGTTTTGGAGTTGGTAAAACAACAATTATAGAAAAATCTTTTAAAAAAATTAAATCAAAAATTGCTGATTCAGAAAAATTAATCTCTATCTTTGTTAATCCGTATAGTTTCTCAACAAGAACTCAGAATCTAAGTTCTTATGATATGGGGAATATTTTTTTTAAAAAAATATTTAATGATTTATATAAAAAAGGATTAGCGATATCTTCAGGTGAAATAACAATATTCAATCTTTTTAAAAAAATATTATCAATTAATAACACTCCTTGGATGTCATTATGGCAGGAATTTGTCAATCATAATGATGAACAAGATTATATCAAAAAATTCAACAAATTTATTACTAATATTGAATCTAAAGGATATCGAATTCTTGTAGTTATTGAAGATTTAGATAGATTAAATATAGATGAATTTATTGCTTTTTTTAGCTTTATTAGGCTTATAAAACAAGATAATAATGTAGAGAAACCTATAAAATTAAATATTTTAATGACATTTGATTTGTCAAGTCTTAATAATTCTCAAAAAATTAAAGACAGAATTGTTTCAGACGATATTTTTAATTTTTTAAATAAATTTTATGATGTTGTTATTCATATATCAGATTATCAGATTAATCATTTGATATATTCTGATTATTTTGATAAATATATTTCTTTTTTAAAAAGTAAAAATGAGTATAATCAACAAATCTTAGAAGTTGGAGAAACAAAAGATGCTATTGTAAGAATATGGATGTCTGGTTTCTCTTCTCAGTATGTTAATTTAAGATTATATAATAAAAATATTATCAATCAAATTTTAATAGATTCAATTTTTATGGAATATAAAGACAAAATTAAAGAAGAAAAAAAACTTGGTTTTTCCCCAGAATATTATTTTTTTAACTTGATTTTTTATTATTATTACATAAGATTTGGTAACCTAAATTTTATTGAATGGTATAATATTTTAGAAAATTTGATTTTTGATGATTTTGAATTATTTGTAAATAAAAAATATGATTTTAATACATTCGCTGTATATAAAAAACAAACAGAAAAAGACAATGTTGAAAATAGAATGCTTGAAGCAAAATATTTTAGTTTGACATTTTTAGAAACTGAAGATTATTTTAAAGACTATTTAAAAACTTCTTTTGATCTTCAAAATAATATAAAAATCAAGTTTAAAAAATATAATCAAATTTTTACGATTTTAAATAGTAATCCTGAGTATCTTAATTTTTTAATTGAAATATTTTATATAAAAAATTATATAAAAATCGATTTTTTGAAGAATGATAAATTAAATTTAATGGATTTTAATTTATATTTTTTTAATAACTTATTTGACGAAGGAGATTATAATATTAATTTAAAAAAATTTATATATCAGAAAATCTTTTTTTAAAGGATATTTACACAGTATTAGATTTAAATTTATTAGAAATAATAAATGAATGTTTAAAGTTTTCAAAAGAACTAAAAGATGGGTTTAATAACATATATTCAATAATAAATCTAAAAAAAATATTAAATCAAACTAACATATTTTTGGTTTTCTTGAATAAGGAAAAATTTGAGGTTTATGAATTATTTAAAATAGGATTTTTCATTAATTGTTTTTATTTGAAAACTTTTAGATTTGAAAATTATATGAAAAACACTAATGAAAATATAGAATTCTTTTATAAGGATTTACATATAATAAATTCAAACAAATATTATGGTAATTCTTTTTCATCAGATTATTTTAAGGATTTTTTTAAAAAATATATTGATGATTCTATAAATTACAGTTTAGAAGAAAAATTTAAATTTTTAAGATATTGTAAAGATTTACAATTCTTTTTTAATTATTTGAGAGATTATAATGAGTTTTTTTTATTAAATTATAAAAATAGCGAAATAAAAAAAATAATAGAGAGCTGTAATGATAGAGAAAAATTTATTGAGATTTACAATAAAAAAATTAAAGATATAAATATTGATATTAATAACCTTATCGGAGAGAAAAAAAATGGAATCAAAGAAATATATGATGAAATAATTGATTTTATTAAAAAAAGATTTGAAAAATCAAAAAAACAAATTAAAGATACAGCTCTATTAGATTTTAATATTTCTAAAGAAAAAATTATTAAAACTTATATAAATTTCTTTGAAGATATGTTGAATGATAATTTAAAACTAATTGACGAAACAAATTCTTTTGTTAATAAAAAAGTAAATAATAAAATTGCTACCATGAAAGGAAATTCAGAAACATATGAGCAGCAGATTAAAATTATACAAAGCTATAAAGATATAAAATTAAATATGGAAGGAAATCAATTGGGTTTAATAAAAGGGATTTATTCACTAAATAATGAAATATTAAACCTTAAAATAAAAATAGATTCTATTATAATTAATAGAGAAAATGTTATATATGAGAAATCTCTTATTTTTGATTTATTTTTACCTTTCAATATTTCTGAGATTAATGAAAAACAAGATGAGATAGATTCTAAAAACAACAACAATTTCAAACTTATGATAATTCTTATAGATTTCTTAATAAAGGGGAAAAATCTGACAAAAAAAGTCAATTCAATTATTGTTAAAGAGGATAACTTAAAATCATATATTATTGAATACATAAATGAAAAACAAAAATCTGATTATTTAATTGAACAATTACCTGAATTTTTTTCTTTTTTAGACAAAAATGAGATTTTGGAGAAGACAGAAAATAAAGAATTAGAAATCTATAGACTTGAAGAAATTATAGAAAATTTAAGGGAAAAGCTTTAAAATAATATTTTAGTAACTGAAAAAGACTAATTGAAAAAATTTTATAATTTTTTGGAAGAACATGAAATATTAGAAATGGATGGAGATATTTTAAATATATATAGAATTAATCAAATTATTGAAAATTTTATAAGCAATGGAGCTGAATAAAAAATGAATTTAAATGATTTTTCAGAGAAAGTATGTAAAGAATGTAAGGGTGAAAATAAAAAAAGAATATTTCGGTCTGAAAATGGATTATGTCAAAAATTTATTTCTAAAATTGATAACCTTCCTTTAAGGTGTGTAGGAGATTGGGCAGAAGATAAAAACTATTATTTGGAAAGGTATTTTTCAATTTTCAGTAACTCTATGAAAAATAAATGGTCTAAGTTAAATTATATTGAAATCTGTTCTGGTCCAGGAAAATCAATTTATCGAAAAAATCTGACGGAAAGTGAAGGAACAGCTATTAGAATGTTATCTAATGAAAATATTAAGTTTATAAAAAAAGCAATATTTATTGATTATGATGAAGAAGTTGTTTCCATTTTAAATAAAAGAATTAAAAATCTTGATTTACAGAACAAAGCTAAGGCGGTAGTTTGTGATTTTAATGATTTTGAAAAAATAAATAAAATATTAATCGAAAATGATGTTATAGGTGGGTTGAAATTTGTATTTATAGATCCAACTGATTGTGGAACAAAATTTGAATTGATAAAATATTTGAAACAAAAATTAGAAAAAGTGGATTTCTTATTAAATGTTCCATATGGAACTGATTTAAACAGAAATTTATTAGAAACTTTGAAACATGATAATTATAAAAGTAGAAAAAAATATTGTGATTTTATTGGTGAACCAGATTTTTTTGACAAAGAAGATGTTAAGGAATTTATGACTATAAATAATGATAAAAATTCAAGATTAACAGAAAAATATATTAATTATTTAAAAAAAAATCTTGATAATATAGGACTTCCTTATTATGATGATAGCGTAGCTGTAAAGCATTATTATAAGTTGTTTTTTATTACAGGAAATGAAATTGGTTTGAATTTCTGGAAAAAAATATCAAAAAAGGGTCCTGATGGACAACAAAAATTATTTTAAGGGTTATTATGAAAAAATGTAAAGTTTTTGGTACATATGAATGGGCTGATCTTACTTTGAATATTATTGATGGTTGTTTTCATGATTGTAAATATTGCTATAGTAAAGAAATGGCTATTAGATTTAAAAGGAAGACAACAGATAATTGGAAAGTTGAAAAACTAAGATTAGATATTGATTCCAAAATTAAAAGATATAATGGCAAGATTATGTTTCCTTCTACTCACGATATCACTCCTGAAAATGCTTTAAATTGTATAAAGTTTATAAAAAAAATATTAGAAAAAGGAAATTCTATTCTAATTGTTTCAAAACCTCATTTTGATATTATCAAAACATTGTGTAATGAAGTTAATGAATACAAGGAGAAAATATTATTTAGATTTACAATTGGTTCAAATAATTCGGATATTTTAAAATTTTGGGAACCTAATGCACCTAAATATGAAGAAAGATTCAAAACCTTGAAATATGCATATGATAATGGTTTTAAAACTAGTGTCTCTTCTGAACCAATGTTAGATAATATTGAAAATACAATTAAAATGACAAATGAACTTTTGCCATATATAAATGATTCTATATGGTTTGGAAAACCGAATTTTTTTCTTAGAAGACTGAAAATCAATGGATTTAAAGATGAATTAACTCTAAAAAGAGCAGAAATTTTGTTAGATAATTTGAATGATGAAAATATTATGCTTTTTTATAATCATTTTAAGACTAATCCATATATAAAGTGGAAAGATAGCATAAAAAATATTGTTGGTATAGAACTTCCAAATGTTGTTGGATTAGATATTTAGTCTTTTGTTATATGATTGATATTATATTATAATTAATTTTTGTCAAAGTTAAAAACAAACCTTATTAACATTCATATTGTACAAAAAGAATGCGTATTGAGAAGACCTGACCCCAAAAAATCTGCAAATTTAAACTATAAAATCTATTTGATGAATATATCCAGCGTTTCCATCTTCTTTTAAAAATATTGAACTTGATTTCATTATTCCGTTTTCTTCATTTGTTTCTGTACTTTTAAAATTGAAAAGAGTATCGGTTTTCCCTAAAAATATTGCTCCAATACCCTTTTCAGAAAGTGTAAATAGTCTGGTTTCACCGGTCGGTGTTGTTTCCCAGATTTTTAATTTATTAAATATTTCATCATTTTCGTCAATCCATCCATTTTGGTCTATGTCATGTTTGGATAATTCTTTGAAGCCGTTTCCTGTTTTTGTTCCGAATAATTCGTTTCCATCGTTTATTATTCCATCTTCATTTTTGTCTAATGCTAAAAATCCTGAACCTTCTTTTATTGTTGATATATTTTCTGTTTTACCATCAAAATCAAGGTCAAATTCGAATTTTTCATCTTCAAGAAATACACCTTTTCCGTCATAATTTATTACTAATGGATCTACTTGTTTTCCGCTTTGTAAATGTGTGAACTTTTCCATAGCGAAATCTCTTGACATGTGTATATTTAAATCTATTGTTAATTCTTTACCATTTTCAAGTATTACCTTGCCTGTTGTTTTTATGTCAAGTCTTTCATGTTCATAATGTGCTTCATATATGGTTTGATCTATAAATTCATTTTCTCCTGCTTCTTCTATATTATCTGTTTTTGGTGTTTCATTTTTTTTGGAAATTTCTGTATTTTCGGATTTTTTTGTAATTTTTAATTTTGCTTTTGAATTGAAAAATTCATTTACTCTATCTTGTAATTCTTCATTTATTTGGGAATCTTCTTTGGATTTATCAAAATCCATTAATTTTATTTTGAAATCTTTTTTTCCAGTTAACATTCTAACCATTTCTTCAACAAGTTGAATTTTTTGTTTATCTTTTTCTGTATATGATATTGAAAATGATTTTTTTTGTTCTTTACTTTCGATTTTTTGGGCCATGGAGGAATTTGAGAGAGTAATATCGTCATAATTGTCTGAAAAGACTGATTTTGATTTTCCGTCTTTATAATATTCGTTTTCTTCGATAGTTGTGGTATTACCCTTAATTCGTATTGTTCTTTCTTTTCTTTCACTGTGTTCTGCATAAAATCTGTCTGAATTGTATGATAACTGTGAATTGTCTATTCTCATAAAAGCCCTCCATGGCATTTAATTAAATCCTCTGATTAAATAACACAAATTATAGAAGCAAAAATTTAAAAATTTTTTTTGTTTTTTCTATTAACTTATATTGTATTATTTTTTATTAAATTTTTCATAAATTAATTGTTGCATTTTGCTTCCTTGCAGGCTTTATACAAATCTTAAAATACTTCGTTATTCTCATTGGCTTACAGATGTAAGCCTGCTTCAAAATGCCTTGTCTTTTAATATTTCTATTAAAGCTATAAATTATGTATTTATTCAGAGCATTTAATTAAACTTATTACTATCGGAATAATATTTACATTACTTTAATTTATTTTAAAAAGAAAATAAAAACTATTGACAAAACATAGTGTGATTATTATAATAAAGAGATTCTTACAAACATTCAAAGCATAATATCATTAAAAAATCTATTAATTTTATATATTTAAAAGGCGATGTTGTTATGAAAAAAATTTTTATTTGGTCTTTCTTATTTTTATGGTTTTCAATGATTGTTTATTCAGATACTGGAATAATGAAAAATATAAAACACATTAGAAAAGATTATAAAGAAAATGAGAGAATTGAAAATAAATTAAATAGTATAATATTAGAAGAATTATCAGAATATGCAGAATTTCAGAGAGTAAAGAATATATTTATCACAAAATCTGTAGAAACAAAAATATCAGAAGATGAAATAATTAAATTTTTAGAAGATTTTGATTTATATAAGGAAGAAATTGAAGAAAAGGTAAAACAACTTTTCGCAGATTTATCTTTTAAAGATCAAACAAGTGAAGAATTTGAAAAATTAAATAGAATTATAAGGAAATATCCTGAAATAGATGAAATTTTAATAGATAATTCTGAATTACTTATAAAATATAATAAAAACATAAATTTATACAGAAATATAAATAATTTGAAATTAGATGAAGAAAAATATAAAGCAGATATTAAACTAATAAACTTGGATAAATATTTCATAAAATTTGTTGATAGACAATGGCAAAGTTTTCAGAAATATTATCTAACAACAAAAAATTACGAAAACTATGAGAAAAAAGTAAACTTTCTGCAGAAAGTCATATATTATTATGACTATTTTCTATATAAGAAAAAAAAAGCTGTTTTATTTGATGATGAATTCAAAACAGGAATGAAAGAGTATGGGAAGAAAAAATATAATGCAGCTATTAAATATTTTGACAATGCTAAAAAAATAAATAATGAATATTTTTTACACAATGGAGGTAATCACTGGGTCGGGAAGAGTTCCATGAACTTGGAAGAATATTATGACTCTTTAAAAGAACTGAAAAATTCTGCTGTCATTGAAAAAGATTTTTATACAAAGAATGCATTTAATCTGATCAGATTTATTTTTAATATAAAAATACCTGTCAATAAAGACAATATTGAGTTTGTTGCGGAAATATACAGAGAAATAAGAGATGAGACTCCAACTATTCAGCACCAGATGCAGGCACATTCAGAGATTATATACAATTATTTATATATTGGACATGATAGTAATATTTCAGAAGAAAAGTTAAAATATTACAAATTAACTGTGAATGAAATCTTGGAATTCATAAAAAGATTTAAAAAGGAAATGCAAACTGTAAGTTATATTAATCAATTTATAAGTAGTATTGCAAATGAATTTATAGTAGAAGAGTTTATAGAATATAATTTTACTGATTCAGATATATATTATCTTGCAGATAGATTTGAAATCATTTATGAATTTTTCAAAAAAAATGTATATTTATATAATTCAGATCCAGAAAATTATCCATTAAATTTTACTAATTTTATGTATCTTTATAATCCACTTTGTGAGTATTTATATATAGAATTGTATTGTAAGGATTATGAAAAAACTTTTATTGAAATATGTGATTTTAATATTAATATGTCGGAAGAATATGAAATTATGAGAACACATTTATATAGAGGTATGTATTTTTTTAGCACATGGAAATTTGAAATGGCATATAAAGATTTTAAAAAAATGCAAGAAATATCTAAAGATTCATGGGATAAATATAAAGCAAGCTATTGGATTGCGTTTACATTGGGAGCACTTGAATGGGATGAGCAGATATTTTTAGAATTACCTGAAATAATAAAAGAATTTCCAAACGAAAGTGAAACCCCAATTATAAAAAAGGAATATGCGAGTGCTCAAATAAGATATGGTTTTAAAACAAATAATATTGATTTAGTTAGGAAAGGAAGAGAATTTCTTGAAGAAATACTTTCAAAACCCAATTATATGGTGAATTGGTTTAAAGATGAATTTATTTTTTATATTGCAAAGTCATATGATTTTGAATATAAGATAACTGGGAATTCAGCTTTAGTTGAGAAAGCAATAGAAAAATATAAAGAATATTTTAATGTTGCTGAAGAAAATTATTCATATGGTTATTATGATATTGCTTTAAATAATATTGCAGAAATAGAGATTAAAGCAGGAAATTTTGACAAAGCATCTGAATATCTAAAAAAAGCTCTTAACAGAAATGGAGTAATCAGGGAATTTGATTATTATGAAAAGAATTATGATACTTTAATAGAAGATATTAGAGCAAATCTGGAAAAATGTTTCAGTATTCAGATCAATCCAATAATTGAAGATATGAAAGAAGGGGATCATCAGCTCCTGATAGCTGAATTAAAAGATAAATATGGTAATTCACTAGAGAATGGCTCCTATAATATAGTTGAGTGGAAATGGAGAGCAGTTGGCTCACAAGATACAGAATATGAATTAACAGTTAATGAACAAAATTCAGATAAAGCTACATTATATCTAAAAAAAGGGAATTTTATGGATATAATAGTCACAGCCGAATGCAATTTTGAATTGTTATCCGAAAATAATCGAGGAGATATTTTTATTTCAAAAGTAATAGCAATTGAAGGAGATAATCAAGTACCAATAATGATTGTCAATGAAGACGACAGAAGGATAAAAAACATACCAATATTAAAAAATGAAAATCTAATAACGAAAAAAAGAGAAGAAATATATCCTGAATATTATAAAACCGAACTTGGATTATCTATAGAATTCATGGATATATTTG